>OBDB01000002.1_pt1 | contig 277660 bp, 283 predicted proteins | sample 1518221 | NCBI WGS metagenome assembly OBDB01 (sample SAMN01760938, study PRJEB22395) | human gut metagenome | reverse complement strand
ATCTCACCGAAGTTACCACATCGCTGTGGTGAATTATGGTGGTGGGGGAAGGATTCGAACCTTCGAAGTCGATGACGGCAGATTTACAGTCTGCTCCCTTTGGCCGCTCGGGAACCCCACCACGGGGTAATGCTTTTTACTGGCCTGCTCCCTTATCGGGAAGCGGGGCGCATCATATCAAATGACGCGCCGCTGTAAAGTGTTACGTTGAGAAAAATGAACTGGTTGCGTAATTTTCATCCGTAACGGATTAAAGGTAACCAGTTATTTTTGCTGGCGATTAAAGAATAATCGTTCGATTACCGTAAACAAAGACGCGCTGTGCCAGTACTTTGTATAGTGCACGACTTAAGACGTTTTTCTCGACGTCACGACCTGCGCGCATCATATCTTCAGCTGTGTAGGTATGATCGACATGAATAACGTCCTGCATGATGATTGGGCCTTCGTCCAGATTGTCATTCACATAGTGAGCGGTTGCGCCAATAATCTTCACACCACGTTCATAGGCCTGGTGATAAGGACGTGCGCCAATAAACGCTGGCAGGAATGAATGGTGAATATTGATGATCTTATTCGGGAAGCGTGCCACAAATTCCGGCGTTAATACCCGCATATACTTCGCCAGCACCACGTAGTCAGGTTGATAAGCATCAATGGCATCCGCCATCTTTTGATCGTGCTCGTTGCGGGTTAACCCTTCATGGCTTACCAGCTCAAACGGAATATCAAAACGCTCAACCAGAGAACGTAAAGTATCGTGGTTACCAATAACTGCCGCGATTTCGACATCCAGGCCGCCGTAATTGGCTTTCATCAACAAATCGCCAAGGCAATGCGCTTCTTTAGTGACCAGAATCACTATCCGGCGACGACCGGCAGGATTCAGCTCACGCACGGAGCCTTCTGGCAATGCGCTATCGAGATCCGCCAGCAGGGTGGAATCATTAAAAATCCCTTCCAGTTCCGTGCGCATAAAAAAGCGCCCGGTACGGTGATCAACAAATTCATTGTTCTGTACGATATTTAACTCGTGCTTGTAGCAAATATTGGTAATACGTGCGATCAGACCTTTTTGGTCCGGACAAATAGTACGCAGAACTTTACGTTGGAGTGAATGCATTGCTGGAAAAACCTTGTTGAGAGTGTTTGCTAAACCGTACCGTCAACCATTATTGGCCGCAGCACTTTTTAAATTTTTTACCTGAACCACAAGGGCAGGGATCGTTGCGACCAAACTGCGGACGTGTACCGTCAATATAGTACCATTGACCGTTTTCTTTCAAAAATCGCGAACGTTCAATTATTGCACCTGTTTTACCACCTTCGGTAAATCGAGCAACAAAACTGACAAATCCGATATTGTCGGCGTCCTGCCAACAATGTTCAAATACGGTCAATCCCAACCATTCAGTATGCGCAAATCCGGCCATCAATTCGGCACGTAACGCCGCTGCTCCACAAGAGGGATGCCAGGTCTTTATTAAATAATCTGCGTCTTGCATCACAAAAGCGCAGTAACGCGAACGCATGAGATGTTCTGGATCAGGTGCAACCTTTTTACCAGACACATAAGGGTGGCAACATAGGCTATACTCGACAGCACTACCACAGGGACAAAGCTGAGACACAAATAATCTCCCTGGAAACAATAACGGCGTATTAACCGCCTGAGTAGCACTATGTTAACCGAGCAGTAGCGATGTGGCTACGATTGCATTCCAGGGGAATCTTGCGGGAATAATGAGAAAGATAAAAATAGGGCTGGCGCTGGGATCTGGCGCGGCGAGAGGTTGGTCGCATATTGGCGTTATTAATGCGCTAAAAAAAGTGGGTATTGAAATTGATATCGTTGCAGGATGTTCAATTGGTTCGCTGGTGGGCGCTGCCTATGCATGCGATCGATTATCTGCGCTGGAAGATTGGGTGACCTCTTTCAGTTATTGGGATGTTTTACGCCTGATGGATCTCTCCTGGCAGCGCGGTGGGTTACTGCGCGGCGAGCGTGTCTTCAATCAATACCGCGAAATAATGCCGGAAACAGAGATCGAAAATTGTTCCCGTCGCTTTGCGGCTGTTGCCACCAATTTAAGTACGGGACGTGAATTATGGTTTACTGAAGGCGATCTCCATCTTGCTATTCGCGCATCATGCAGTATTCCAGGACTCATGGCACCTGTTGCACATAACGGCTACTGGCTGGTTGATGGAGCAGTCGTTAACCCAATTCCTATTTCCCTCACGCGTGCATTGGGGGCTGATATTGTGATAGCGGTTGACCTGCAGCACGATGCTCATTTGATGCAACAAGATTTGCTCTCCTTTAATGTCAGTGAAGAAAATAGCGAGAATGGTGATTCTCTGCCGTGGCATGCGCGTCTGAAAGAAAGGTTAGGCAGCATAACGACACGTCGGGCGGTGACAGCGCCAACGGCAACAGAGATTATGACCACTTCTATCCAGGTGCTGGAGAACCGCCTTAAAAGGAACCGCATGGCAGGTGATCCGCCCGATATTCTGATTCAACCTGTTTGCCCGCAAATATCTACGCTTGATTTCCATCGCGCGCACGCTGCCATTGCGGCCGGACAGCTGGCAGTGGAAAGGAAAATGGACGAACTTTTGCCGTTGGTACGCACCAACATTTGACCAGAATTTTTATCTACACTTAAGTTAATTCTGACAGGCGCAGGTGGCAATAGCATGCCACTATTGAGTAAAGCCAGTCAGGGGAGAGAACATGACGCAGCCATTGGTCGGAAAACAGATTCTCATTGTTGAAGATGAGCAGGTATTTCGCTCGCTTCTGGATTCATGGTTTTCCTCATTGGGAGCGACAACGGTACTGGCGGCTGATGGGGTGGATGCCCTTGAGTTGCTGGGAGGTTTCACTCCAGACCTGATGATATGTGATATCGCGATGCCACGAATGAACGGGCTTAAACTGCTGGAGCATATACGTAACAGAGGCGACCAGACCCCAGTTCTGGTGATATCTGCCACTGAAAATATGGCAGATATTGCCAAAGCGTTACGTCTGGGCGTTGAAGATGTTTTGCTGAAACCAGTTAAAGATCTGAATCGCTTGCGCGAGATGGTTTTTGCCTGTCTCTATCCCAGCATGTTTAATTCGCGCGTTGAGGAAGAGGAAAGGCTTTTTCGCGACTGGGATGCAATGGTTGATAACCCTGCCGCAGCGGCGAAATTATTACAGGAACTACAACCGCCGGTTCAGCAGGTGATTTCCCATTGCCGGGTTAATTATCGTCAATTGGTTGCCGCGGACAAACCCGGCCTGGTGCTTGATATTGCCGCACTTTCGGAAAACGATCTGGCATTTTATTGCCTTGATGTCACCCGAGCTGGACATAATGGCGTACTTGCTGCCTTGTTATTACGCGCATTGTTTAACGGATTATTACAGGAACAGCTTGCACACCAAAATCAACGGTTGCCAGAGTTGGGCGCGTTATTGAAGCAGGTAAACCATTTACTTCGTCAGGCCAATCTGCCGGGGCAGTTTCCGCTATTAGTTGGCTATTATCATCGCGAACTGAAAAATCTCATTCTGGTTTCTGCGGGTCTGAATGCGACGTTAAATACCGGCGAACACCAGGTGCAAATCAGTAATGGTGTTCCGTTAGGCACATTAGGTAACGCTTATTTGAATCAATTGAGCCAGCGATGCGATGCCTGGCAATGCCAAATATGGGGAACCGGTGGTCGACTGCGCTTGATGTTGTCTGCAGAATGAGCAAACGATAACGCGGGCTAAATTTGCATTACCTGCTAATGTCGGCTGGTGGTACTATCGTCGCCATTCGTATAAGTAATTGTCTTAATTATGCTAACTCGCCTCCTTTTCAGAACTTAGCCCCTTCGGGGTGCTGATATACTGGGATGCGATACAGAAATATGAACACGTTCAAAACAAGAACAGTCCAGGAGAATTTAAATGGCTGCCATTAATACGAAAGTCAAAAAAGCCGTTATCCCCGTTGCGGGATTAGGAACCAGGATGTTGCCGGCGACGAAAGCCATCCCGAAAGAGATGCTGCCACTTGTCGATAAGCCATTAATTCAATACGTCGTGAATGAATGTATTGCGGCTGGCATTACTGAAATTGTGCTGGTTACACACTCATCTAAAAACTCTATTGAAAACCACTTTGATACCAGTTTTGAACTGGAAGCAATGCTGGAAAAACGTGTAAAACGTCAACTGCTTGATGAAGTGCAGTCTATTTGTCCGCCGCACGTGACTATTATGCAAGTTCGTCAGGGGCTGGCGAAAGGTCTGGGACACGCGGTATTGTGTGCTCACCCGGTAGTGGGTGATGAACCTGTGGCTGTTATTTTGCCTGACGTTATTCTGGATGAATATGAATCCGATTTGTCACAGGATAACCTGGCAGAGATGATCCGCCGCTTTGATGAAACGGGTCATAGCCAGATCATGGTTGAACCGGTTGCTGATGTGACCGCATATGGCGTTGTGGATTGCAAAGGCGTTGAATTAGCGCCGGGTGAAAGCGTACCGATGGTTGGCGTGGTTGAAAAACCAAAAGCGGATGTTGCGCCGTCTAATCTCGCTATTGTGGGTCGTTACGTACTTAGTGCGGATATTTGGCCGTTGCTGGCAAAAACCCCTCCGGGAGCTGGTGATGAAATTCAGCTCACCGACGCAATTGATATGCTAATCGAAAAAGAAACGGTTGAAGCCTATCATATGAAAGGGAAGAGCCATGACTGCGGTAATAAATTAGGTTACATGCAGGCCTTCGTTGAATACGGTATTCGTCATAACACCCTTGGCACGGAATTTAAAGCCTGGCTTGAAGAAGAGATGGGCATTAAGAAGTAACATCCGTATCGGTGTTATCCACGAAACGGCGTTGAGCAATCGACGCCGTTTTTTTATAGCTTATTCTTATTAAATTGTCTTAAACCGGACAATAAAAAATCCCGCCGATGGCGGGATTTTAAGCAAGTGCAATCTACAAAAGATTATTGCTTGATCAGGAAATCGTCGAGGGATTTACCTTGCTCATCCATTGCTTTTTTGATTACAGCTGGAGTACGGCCCTGGCCAGTCCAGGTTTTAGTTTCGCCGTTTTCGTCAACGTAGCTATATTTTGCCGGACGCTGAGCACGTTTAGCTTTGGTGCCAGATTTAACGGCAGCAAGGCTATTCAGCAGTTCGTTCGGGTCAATACCGTCAGCGATCAGCATTTCGCGATATTGCTGCAGTTTACGAGTGCGCTCTTCAACTTCAGCAGCAGCCGCGCTTTCTTCTTCGCGACGTTCGTTAACAACAACTTCTAATTTTTCCAGCATTTCTTCCAGCGTTTCAAGTGTACATTCTCTTGCCTGCGCACGAAGAGTACGGATGTTGTTCAGAATTTTAAGTGCTTCGCTCATTGTAGTAATCTCAAACTTATATTGGGGTGGTTTGTTGAGGTAATAATAGAGCCTTAAATTCAGTTGTGCAATAGCCAGGAATGTAAGGAATTCAAAATTGTTCTTTATTTTGTGCCGCCAATAAATATCTTTTCATAAAATTAGCCAGAAAAGACGCGGCATATAGCCCTATTTGTACCGATGATTTCGCAGCTCGTGAGGTTAAAACTTCCTGATTCATGTCACATTTTATGGGGAGATTATCGTAGGCTGACGACCTTTCAGTCTTCTGTATTAGTCGTGTTTACGAGAATTCCCTATTAAGCGAATGATGAAAAGTAGAACAGTCGCAATAAGAGCAGGGACTTAGTATTGCACTATCTCCTGGAGGCCAACAGAGGGCTATTACTTGCGCAACAGATTAAAGATTGTGAATAGTTACCAGCAGTCATTTACCCGCTTATAACAGGCGAGGCAGTTGTAATGATAGCTCAGAAGGATTATGCAAGGCTTCGTAAGGGAGAACGCATATACCCACTTCTGTGCATACTGTTGAGCTGAAAAACTGACGAATTATGATAAACTCCAGCCAACTTTATTTCATATCATTGAGGGCCTGTGGCTGATGGCACAGCTATATTTCTACTATTCCGCAATGAATGCGGGTAAGTCTACAGCATTGTTGCAATCTTCATACAATTACCAGGAACGCGGCATGCGCACTGTCGTATATACGGCAGAAATTGATGATCGCTTTGGTGCCGGGAAAGTCAGTTCGCGTATAGGTTTGTCATCGCCTGCAAAATTATTTAACCAAAATTCATCATTATTTGATGAGATTCGTGCGGAACATGAACAGCAGGCAATTCATTGCGTACTGGTTGATGAATGCCAGTTTTTAACCAGACAACAAGTATATGAATTATCGGAGGTTGTCGATCAACTCGATATACCCGTACTTTGTTATGGTTTACGTACCGATTTTCGAGGTGAATTATTTATTGGCAGCCAATACTTACTGGCATGGTCCGACAAACTGGTTGAATTAAAAACCATCTGTTTTTGTGGCCGTAAAGCAAGCATGGTGCTGCGTCTTGATCAAGCAGGCAGACCTTATAACGAAGGTGAGCAGGTGGTAATTGGTGGTAATGAACGATACGTTTCTGTATGCCGTAAACACTATAAAGAGGCGTTACAAGTCGACTCATTAACGGCTATTCAGGAAAGGCATCGCCACGATTAATAAGAATTTCTTTACTGACAGGGTGAGCAGGGCACTTTTATCCTGTCAGTTCGTTTTACGCACTTCTTCCGGGCTATATACCCTTCTCGGCAGTTTTTTAACGCCGCTATACGCCTCACAGGGCTCTTAAGCACCGACGTTGACTTGTGACCTGTAAAGTACAATATCCCTGTGTTTAGGCGTTATACATCGTCGCAAATATGATGAAGGCTAATGCTGTCGGTTTATGGAAAAGTTGCTTTGGGTAAACAAAAAATACGGCCCCAGAAGGGCAATGCCGTTCACTTAAGAGGAGCGGCACTATGTTTCACAGGATAACGGGTTTTTGATATCTTAACCGACCTCGGCCTTGATGGTCGGGGGCGTTTTGTTATGAACACCACTTCCAGAGCACCCCGAAGATGCTCCAGTCGTTTCGGGATGGTCCCTGGTGACGCCGTGTTTCCCAGCTCTATCATTTCTGATGCGATATTCTTCCACGCAGGCAGTAGCCAGTGGCGGTTACAACCCTTCTGGTTCAGCGTCAGCAGCAGGTCTTCGCTGTAAAAAAGTTTATCAAACAACGTAATAGAGTTATCCGGGATGGTGGCGAGCATGGAGTGGGCCAGCACAGTTTCGCTCTGCCGGTAAGGTGCGGTCACGGCATTCAGCAGAATGTGACTTCCCAGGTTCATTAAGGCCACCAGACGCATAACCGGGTAGGCGTTCTGCCGCTTAGTGGATGTGTTGGCAGACCCATAATATTCACGCAGCTCGGGTTTATCAGGTGTCCTGAACTGTGCGCCATCAATGGCAAAAAGTTGCAGGCCGTGCCAGTCATCCTTCAGGTAACGTTCCGCGCCCCTGTCTGTGCGGTCTGGCGGAAGAGCCATTCCACTGGGGAGGCCCCCACGCGCTGACGCGCCTGGGTGACAGCGCTGCGGGCCAGCAGGTTCATCCCCGCTTCGCCATCCGCGCTCAGGTTCAGACGGCGAACAACATCGGTAATTGGCTCATTGCACCACCATCCAGATAACCATGTCCCCCGGTAAACGACGGCGGCGAACGGTCGCATGAGCAGAAAGCGTCAGGCAGTGTTGTATCCACTCGGTGGGAAGGTGTTCTGCAAATAGTTGTGCAGAGGGCGGAGGCATAAGCGGATGGTCACTGAAATCGAGCAGATCATTGAGAAGTGGCATAAGAAAACGGCTCCCTGTTGTGGAAGCCGTTATAGTGCCTCAGTTTAAGGATCGGTCAACTAATCCTTAACTGATCGGCATTGCCCAGAAGGGGCCGTTTATGTTGCCAGACAGCGCTACTGATTAAGCGGATTTTTTCGCTTTTTTCTCAGCTTTAGCCGGAGCAGCTTCTTTCTTCGCTGCAGTTTCACCTTCTACATAATCACGACCGTAGTAGGTATCCAGCAGAATCTGTTTCAGCTCGGAGATCAGCGGGTAACGCGGGTTAGCGCCGGTGCACTGGTCATCGAATGCATCTTCAGACAGTTTATCCACGTTCGCCAGGAAGTCTGCTTCCTGAACGCCAGCTTCACGGATAGATTTCGGAATACCCAGTTCAGCTTTCAGCGTTTCCAGCCATGCCAGCAGTTTCTCGATCTTAGCAGCAGTACGGTCGCCCGGTGCGCTCAGACCCAAGTGGTCGGCAATTTCAGCATAACGACGGCGAGCCTGCGGACGGTCATACTGGCTGAATGCAGTCTGCTTGGTCGGGTTGTCGTTCGCATTGTAGCGAATAACGTTACAAATCAGCAGGGCGTTTGCCAGACCGTGCGGAATATGGAACTGGGAACCCAGTTTGTGCGCCATTGAGTGACATACACCCAGGAAGGCGTTCGCAAACGCGATACCCGCGATAGTCGCTGCACTGTGAACACGTTCACGCGCTACCGGATTTTTAGACCCTTCGTGGTAGGACGCTGGCAGATATTCTTTCAGCAGTTTCAGTGCCTGCAGAGCCTGACCATCAGAGAACTCAGATGCCAGTACAGAAACATAAGCTTCCATGGCGTGAGTTACTGCGTCCAGACCACCGAAAGCACACAGGGACTTCGGCATGTCCATAACCAGGTTGGCGTCGACAATCGCCATATCCGGAGTCAGCGCATAGTCTGCCAGCGGATATTTCTGACCAGTAGCGTCGTCAGTTACAACCGCAAACGGAGTGACTTCAGAACCTGTACCAGAAGTGGTGGTGACAGCGATCATTTTCGCTTTCACGCCCATTTTCGGGAACTTGTAGATACGTTTACGGATATCCATAAAGCGCAGCGCCAGCTCTTCGAAGTGAGTTTCCGGATGTTCGTACATAACCCACATGATCTTCGCGGCGTCCATCGGGGAACCACCACCCAGCGCGATAATCACGTCTGGTTTGAAGGAGTTTGCCAGTTCTGCACCTTTACGAACGATGCTCAGGGTCGGGTCCGCTTCTACTTCGAAGAAGACTTCAGTTTCAACGCCTGCTGCTTTCAGTACGGAAGTGATCTGATCAGCATAACCATTGTTGAACAGGAAGCGGTCAGTCACGATGAGCGCACGTTTGTGGCCATCAGTAATCACTTCATCCAGCGCGATTGGCAGGGAGCCACGGCGGAAGTAGATAGATTTCGGAAGTTTGTGCCACAACATGTTTTCAGCTCGCTTAGCAACGGTTTTCTTGTTGATCAGGTGTTTCGGACCAACGTTTTCAGAGATGGAGTTACCACCCCAAGAACCACAACCCAGAGTCAGGGAAGGTGCGAGTTTGAAGTTATACAGGTCACCGATACCACCCTGAGACGCTGGGGTGTTAATCAGGATACGCGCCGTTTTCATTTTCTGACCGAAGTAAGAAACGCGAGCCGGTTGGTTATCCTGGTCAGTGTACAGGCAAGAGGTATGACCGATACCGCCCATAGCAACCAGTTTCTCTGCTTTTTCTACCGCGTCTTCGAAATCTTTAGCGCGGTACATTGCCAGAGTCGGGGACAGTTTTTCATGTGCGAACGGTTCGCTTTCATCAACAACGGTCACTTCACCGATCAGAATCTTGGTGTTTTCTGGTACAGAGAAGCCTGCCAGTTCAGCAATTTTATAGGCTGGCTGACCAACGATAGCCGCGTTCAGCGCACCGTTTTTCAGGATAACATCCTGAACAGCTTTCAGCTCTTTACCCTGCAACAGATAGCCGCCGTGGGTTGCAAAACGTTCACGTACAGCGTCATAAACAGAGTCAACAACAACAACAGACTGTTCAGAAGCACAGATTACGCCGTTGTCGAAGGTTTTGGACATCAGTACAGATGCAACTGCACGTTTGATATCAGCAGTTTCATCGATAACAACTGGAGTGTTGCCCGCGCCTACACCGATAGCTGGTTTACCGGAGCTGTATGCGGCTTTAACCATGCCCGGACCACCAGTCGCGAGGATCAGGTTGATGTCTGGGTGGTGCATCAGTGCGTTAGACAGTTCAACAGAAGGTTGATCGATCCAGCCGATCAGATCTTTCGGAGCACCGGCAGCGATAGCAGCCTGCAGAACGATATCAGCCGCTTTGTTGGTGGCATCTTTTGCACGCGGGTGCGGGGAGAAGATAATGGCGTTACGGGTCTTCAGACTGATCAGCGATTTGAAGATAGCAGTTGAAGTCGGGTTAGTGGTCGGAACGATACCGCAAATAATACCGATTGGTTCAGCGATAGTGATGGTACCAAAAGTGTCGTCTTCAGACAGAACACCACAGGTTTTTTCATCTTTATAGGCGTTGTAGATATATTCAGAAGCAAAGTGGTTTTTGATCACTTTATCTTCGACGATACCCATGCCGGATTCGGCAACGGCCATTTTCGCGAGTGGGATTCGAGCATCTGCAGCAGCCAGAGCGGCGGCGCGGAAGATTTTGTCTACTTGCTCTTGAGTGAAACTGGCATATTCACGCTGGGCTTTTTTTACACGCTCTACGAGTGCGTTAAGTTCAGCGACATTAGTAACAGCCATAATGCTCTCCTGATAATGTTAAACTTTTTTAGTAAATCATCTGCTCGAATACGAGAGTATAGTCAGTGCGGTGATGATTTGCTTAACCTATGAAAATCAAAAGCTTACTCGCGCTCACACTCACTGTGATTTACTAAAAGAGTTTAAACATTAGAGTTATTATCTCTAATGCGTCACTTCCAGGTGGCGTAAGCAAGATTACTCACTTCTGGGTACTGATTACGTGATCCAAATCAAATTTTTGCAAAGCTGACACCTTTCAGCATCGCTTTTCGCCATTATAGCTAACAGTTAATAAATTGTAGTATGATTTGGTGGCTACATTAGCATGTTTTGCACAACTAGATAACAATAACGAATGATAGCAATTTTAAGTAGTTAGGAGGTGAAAAATGCTGTCAAAAGGCGTATTGTCAGCGCGTCTTTTCAACCTTATTTATGGCTAACATTATCCGGCTTTTGCTTCGGAGCTAACCGTGATTCAGACCTTTTTTGATTTTCCCGTTTACTTCAAATTTTTCATCGGGTTATTTGCGCTGGTCAACCCGGTAGGGATTATTCCCGTCTTTATCAGCATGACCAGTTATCAGACAGCGGCAGCGCGAAACAAAACTAACCTTACAGCCAACCTGTCTGTGGCCATTATCTTGTGGATCTCGCTTTTTCTCGGCGACACGATTCTACAACTTTTTGGTATATCAATTGATTCGTTCCGTATCGCCGGGGGTATCCTGGTGGTGACAATAGCGATGTCGATGATCAGCGGCAAGCTTGGCGAGGATAAACAGAACAAGCAAGAAAAATCAGAAACCGCGGTACGTGAAAGCATTGGTGTGGTGCCACTGGCGTTGCCGTTGATGGCGGGGCCAGGGGCGATCAGTTCTACCATCGTCTGGGGTACGCGTTATCACAGCATTAGCTATCTGTTTGGTTTCTTTGTGGCTATTGCATTGTTCGCTTTATGTTGTTGGGGATTGTTCCGCATGGCACCGTGGCTGGTACGGGTTTTACGCCAGACCGGCATCAACGTGATTACGCGTATTATGGGGCTATTGCTGATGGCATTGGGGATTGAATTTATCGTTACTGGTATTAAGGGGATTTTCCCCGGCCTGCTTAATTAATTCCTTTCAAATGAAACGGAGCTGCCATGCTCCGTTTACTTCGTCATTATTTTTACTTTGTTCCCGCGCAGTTATCAAAAGCAAAAGGAATAGGTAAAAATATTCTTCTCAAATTACAGTTAGTTATAAGGATTTCCTTAACTGCTTCTCCTCACCATCATGTTATTTTCGCCACATCATAATCCTGGGCTTGCTGAAGAATAATTGAAATGATATTAGTAATTCCACTGCCTTTGGTAGAGGAAAGTGCTAAATAATAATCAATTGTTAAATTATTGTGCATTTCACTACTGGAACTGTAATCAGAAAAGATAGACATGCTTAGCCAATCTCTATTTGATTGAATTGAAAGATGTTTGTTAAGGCATGGATGCAAGCTATAGATTCTGATACGGTCAATAAAAGAGAATTGCTTAACAATTTTGCAAAATGTATTGGCGAGTAAGAACCGCATTTGGTACTTTCCGGGCAACCGCCAGACGATTCTTTATTGGTAATGAGAATAATTAACAATTAAAGAGCGTCGCGAAAGAATAATGTGTCTCGACAGGGGAGACACAGTACGAATCGACATAAGGTGATCGTCTGAATCACCAGAATAAATAAAGTCGGTGATAGTAATACGTAACGATAAAGTAACCTGACAGCAGAAAGTCTCCGAGCCTGTGCAGGGTCCCAATCCGGGATTACACATGCTGGTTAATACCAGTAATTATAATGAGGGAGTCCAAAAAACAATGACCAACATCACCAAGAGAAGTTTAGTAGCAGCTGGCGTTCTGGCTGCGCTAATGGCAGGGAATGTCGCGCTGGCAGCTGATGTACCCGCAGGCGTCACACTGGCGGAAAAACAAACACTGGTACGTAACAATGGTTCAGAAGTTCAGTCATTAGATCCGCACAAAATTGAAGGTGTTCCGGAGTCTAATATCAGCCGAGACCTGTTTGAAGGCTTACTGGTCAGCGATCTTGACGGTCATCCAGCACCTGGCGTCGCTGAATCCTGGGATAATAAAGACGCGAAAGTCTGGACCTTCCATTTGCGTAAAGATGCGAAATGGTCTGATGGCACGCCAGTCACAGCACAAGACTTTGTGTATAGCTGGCAACGTTCTGTTGATCCGAACACTGCTTCTCCGTATGCCAGTTATCTGCAATATGGGCATATCGCCGGTATTGATGAAATTCTTGAAGGGAAAAAACCGATTACCGATCTCGGCGTGAAAGCTATTGATGATCACACATTAGAAGTCACCTTAAGTGAACCCGTTCCGTACTTCTATAAATTACTTGTTCACCCATCAACTTCACCGGTGCCAAAAGCCGCTATCGAGAAATTCGGCGAAAAATGGACCCAGCCTGGTAATATCGTCACCAACGGTGCCTATACCTTAAAAGATTGGGTCGTAAACGAACGAATCGTTCTTGAACGCAGCCCGACCTACTGGAACAACGCGAAAACCGTTATTAACCAGGTAACCTATTTGCCTATTGCTTCTGAAGTTACCGATGTCAACCGCTACCGTAGTGGTGAAATCGACATGACGTATAACAACATGCCGATCGAATTGTTCCAGAAGCTGAAAAAAGAGATCCCGGACGAAGTTCACGTTGATCCATACCTGTGCACTTACTATTACGAAATTAACAACCAGAAACCGCCATTCAACGATGTGCGTGTGCGTACCGCACTGAAACTAGGTATGGACCGCGATATCATTGTTAATAAAGTGAAAGCGCAGGGCGACATGCCCGCCTATGGTTACACTCCACCGTATACTGATGGCGCAAAATTGACTCAGCCAGAATGGTTTGGCTGGAGCCAGGAAAAACGTAACGAAGAAGCGAAAAAACTGCTGGCTGAAGCGGGTTATACCGCAGACAAACCGTTGACCATCAACCTGCTGTATAACACCTCCGATCTGCATAAAAAGCTGGCGATTGCTGCCTCTTCATTGTGGAAGAAAAACATTGGTGTAAACGTCAAACTGGTTAACCAGGAGTGGAAAACGTTCCTCGACACCCGTCACCAGGGTACTTTTGATGTGGCCCGTGCAGGCTGGTGTGCTGACTACAACGAACCAACTTCCTTCCTGAACACCATGCTTTCGAACAGCTCGATGAATACCGCGCATTATAAGAGCCCGGCCTTTGACAGCATTATGGCGGAAACGCTGAAAGTGACTGACGAGGCGCAGCGCACAGCTCTGTACACTAAAGCAGAACAACAGCTGGATAAGGATTCGGCCATTGTTCCTGTTTATTACTACGTGAATGCGCGTCTGGTGAAACCGTGGGTTGGTGGCTATACCGGCAAAGATCCGCTGGATAATACCTATACCCGGAATATGTACATTGTGAAGCACTAATGGCAATGCGTGGGGCAGGAGTGTCCTGCTCCACGGTGTCTGATTTTTATCGCATTACAGAAGGCACAGGCCAGAAGGTAGGGCAATGTTAAAATTTATTCTACGTCGCTGTCTGGAAGCGATTCCGACGCTATTTATTCTTATTACTATTTCGTTCTTTATGATGCGCCTCGCGCCGGGAAGCCCTTTTACCGGCGAACGTACTTTACCGCCAGAAGTGATGGCCAATATCGAAGCGAAATATCATCTTAATGATCCGATCATGACACAGTATTTCAGCTACCTGAAACAACTGGCGCACGGTGATTTCGGTCCATCGTTTAAATATAAAGATTATTCGGTCAATGACCTGGTTGCATCCAGTTTTCCCGTTTCTGCCAAATTGGGAGCCGCAGCATTTTTCCTTGCGGTAATACTGGGTGTTAGTGCTGGCGTTATTGCCGCATTAAAACAAAACACCAAATGGGACTATACCGTGATGGGCCTGGCAATGACCGGGGTTGTTATCCCCAGTTTTGTGGTTGCACCATTATTAGTCATGATATTTGCGATCATTTTGCATTGGCTGCCGGGCGGTGGCTGGAATGGTGGGGCGCTTAAATTCATGATATTGCCGATGGTGGCGTTGTCACTCGCTTATATCGCCAGTATTGCGCGTATTACCCGTGGCTCTATGATTGAAGTATTACACTCCAACTTTATTCGTACTGCCCGGGCGAAAGGGTTACCTATGCGGCGGATCATTTTACGCCACGCATTAAAACCTGCTCTGTTACCCGTGCTCTCCTATATGGGCCCCGCATTTGTCGGCATTATTACCGGTTCTATGGTCATCGAAACCATTTATGGTTTGCCGGGGATTGGGCAACTGTTCGTTAATGGCGCATTGAACCGTGACTATTCCTTAGTGTTAAGCCTGACCATCCTGGTTGGTGCGTTAACCATTTTGTTTAATGCCATTGTCGATGTGCTATATGCGGTTATCGACCCGAAAATCCGTTACTGATACTGGAGCTCGCGATGATGTTAAGTAAGAAAAACAGCGAGACGCTGGAAAATTTCAGTGAAAAGCTGGAGGTCGAAGGGCGCAGCTTGTGGCAGGACGCACGTCGACGTTTTATGCATAACCGTGCGGCGGTTGCCAGTCTGATAGTGCTGGTGCTGATCGCGTTATTTGTAATCCTGGCACCGATGCTTTCGCAGTTTGCCTATGACGATACTGACTGGGCGATGATGTCCAGCGCCCCGGATATGGAGTCCGGTCACTACTTTGGTACTGACTCATCCGGTCGCGACCTGCTTGTGCGCGTTGCGATTGGCGGGCGTATCTCACTCATGGTCGGTGTTGCTGCGGCACTGGTGGCAGTGGTCGTGGGGACACTTTATGGTTCGCTTTCCGGTTATCTGGGCGGTAAAGTGGATTCGGTAATGATGCGTCTGCTGGAAATCCTCAACTCCTTCCCATTCATGTTCTTCGTCATTTTGCTTGTGACCTTTTTCGGTCAAAACATCCTGCTGATTTTCGTGGCGATTGGCATGGTTTCCTGGCTGGATATGGCTCGTATTGTGCGTGGACAAACCCTGAGTCTGAAGCGCAAAGAGTTTATTGAGGCGGCACAAGTTGGCGGTGTATCGACATCGGGCATTGTTATTCGCCACATTGTGCCGAATGTACTCGGTGTGGTGGTGGTCTACGCATCACTTCTGGTGCCCAGCATGATCCTCTTTGAATCTTTCCTTAGCTTCCTGGGGTTGGGTACGCAAGAGCCGTTAAGCAGCTGGGGTGCATTGCTGAGTGATGGCGCGAACTCGATGGAAGTCTCTCCATGGTTATTGTTGTTCCCAGCGGGATTCCTCGTGGTGACGCTGTTTTGTTTCAACTTTATCGGCGATGGCTTGCGTGATGCCCTCGACCCGAAAGATCGTTAAGGAGTGCAGCCATGAGCGTAATTGAAACTGCAACTGTGCCGCTCGCACAACAACAGGCTGACGCACTGCTGAACGTGAAAGATTTGCGTGTCACCTTTAGTACCCCGGACGGCGACGTCACGGCGGTCAATGATTTGAATTTTTCCCTACGTGCCGGAGAAACGCTGGGTATTGTAGGTGAGTCTGGTTCGGGTAAATCGCAAACTGCATTTGCGTTGATGGGCCTGTTGGCTGCCAACGGACGTATTGGCGGATCGGCAACCTTCAATGGGCGTGAAATCCTCAATTTGCCAGAGCATGAACTCAATAAACTGCGCGCTGAACAAATCTCAATGATTTTTCAGGACCCAATGACTTCGTTGAATCCCTATATGCGCGTCGGTGAGCAGTTGATGGAAGTACTGATGCTGCATAAGAACATGAGCAAAGCTGAGGCGTTTGAAGAGTCGGTGCGGATGCTCGATGCGGTAAAAATGCCGGAAGCGCGTAAACGCATGAAAATGTACCCGCACGAATTTTCTGGCGGCATGCGTCAGCGAGTCATGATTGCGATGGCCTTGTTATGTCGACCTAAGCTGCTGATTGCGGATGAACCAACAACTGCGCTGGACGTCACCGTACAGGCGCAGATCATGACGCTATTAAATGAACTGAAGCGGGAATTTAATACCGCCATCATTATGATCACCCACGATCTTGGCGTGGTGGCGGGGATCTGCGACAAAGTGCTGGTAATGTACGCCGGGCGCACGATGGAATATGGCAACGCGCGCGATGTCTTTTATCAACCCGTTCATCCTTATTCTATCGGTTTGCTCAACGCGGTGCCGCGTCTCGATGCGGAAGGTGAAACAATGTTGACCATCCCGGGTAATCCGCCAAACCTGCTGCGATTACCGAAAGGTTGCCCGTTCCAGCCACGTTGTCCGCATGCGATGGAAATTTGTAGTAGCGCACCGCCGCTGGAAGAGTTTACGCCTGGCCGTCTGCGTGCTTGCTTTAAACCGGTGGAGGAACTGTTATGAATGCTGTAACTGAAGGAAGAAAAGTCCTCCTTGAAATCGCCGATCTTAAAGTGCACTTTGAAATCAAAGATGGCAAACAGTGGTTCTGGCAACCGCCGAAAACGCTCAAAGCCGTCGATGGTGTCACTCTTCGCCTGTATGAAGGGGAAACATTAGGTGTGGTAGGGGAATCGGGATGCGGTAAGTCCACCTTTGCTCGCGCCATCATCGGTTTGGTCAAGGCGACCGACGGTCATGTTGCCTGGTTAGGTAAAGAGTTGCTGGGCATGAAACCCGATGAATGGCGTGCCGTTCGCAGTGATATTCAGATGATTTTCCAGGATCCGTTGGCATCGCTAAACCCGCGTATGACCATCGGCGAGATCATCGCTGAACCACTACGTACTTATCATCCGAAAATGTCACGCCAGGAAGTTCGCGAGCGCGTGAAGGCGATGATGCTGAAAGTCGGGTTATTGCCTAACCTGATTAACCGCTATCCGCATGAGTTCTCTGGTGGGCAGTGCCAGCGTATCGGGATTGCGCGTGCTCTTATTCTTGAACCGAAGCTGATTATCTGTGATGAGCCGGTGTCGGCGCTGGACGTGTCAATTCAGGCACAGGTGGTCAACCTGCTCCAGCAATTGCAACGTGAGATGGGATTGTCATTAATTTTTATCGCTCATGACCTGGCCGTGGTAAAACACATTTCCGATCGTGTGTTGGTGATGTATCTCGGCCATGCGGTAGAACTGGGGACCTATGATGAGGTCTACCACAATCCACTACATCCTTACACCAGGGCATTGATGTCGGCAGTCCCCATACCTGATCCGGATCTGGAGAAGAACAAAACCATCCAGTTACTGGAAGGGGAATTACCGTCGCCGATCAACCCGCCTTCCGGTTGTGTTTTCCGTACCCGTTGCCCGATTGCCGGTCCAGAGTGCGCCAAAACACGTCCTGTTCTGGAGGGGAGTTTCAGACACGCCGTTTCTTGCCTGAAAGTCGATCCGCTTTAAAAACAATAAGGGCTGACAGTTGTCAGCCCTTTTTCACGCTAAAAGCGATTATTTATTCCCGCCAGATGATATGGCAAAGTTTGTGATCTTTTTCGCGGCATAACAGAATGCGGGCAAAAACATCGTTGATTTCACCATCTTCACTGTCCGCCAGACCAATCACCACTTCGGCAAAAAAGTCCGGGTTCAAATCGAAATCAACATGTTCCTGCCAGTCTTCCGCCGGATCGAATAACTCCGCGCCGCCGCGCTCTTCAAACTGAAGATTGAACAGCAGAACATCAGCTGGATCGAGATTGTCGGCAGCCAGTTCGAGAAAAATATCGTAGGCCTGTTCAAGCGTTTCATCTTCAGTCAGGCGATTGTTTAGATCCATATCCATAGTTACTACCTGTTTAACCTCTGTTGGCGACGTTTTACAGCAACGGACTGAAGAAGTAAAACAGTCGCTCGGCGACACGTTGCCATAATGGACGTTTTAGCCATAAACGGGCATCGAGCAGACGTGAACGCGAAATATAATCGTCCTGAACGGCGGCGAGGTCAGCACCAAAACCTTTATCGTCGATTGCCAGGGTAATCTCGAAATTTAGCCACAGACTACGCATATCAAGGTTAACTGTGCCAACCAGACTTAGTTCGCCATCGACCAGCACGCTCTTGGTATGCAGTAACCCGCCTTCAAACTGATAAATTTTAACCCCAGCAGCCAGCAGTTCCGTAAAGAATGCGCGACTGGCCCAGCCGACCAGCATCGAGTCATTTTTTCGCGGAAGGATAATACTGACATCCACCCCGCGCTGCGCCGCCGTGCAAATCGCATGAAGTAAATCATCGCTTGGCACAAAGTAGGGCGTGGTCATGATCAAATATTCACGCGCCGAATAAGCCGCAGTCAATAATGCCTGGTGAATGAGATCTTCCGGAAAGCCGGGGCCAGAAGCAATTGTGTGAATGGTGTGACCGCTGGCCTGTTCAAACGGCATAATATTGACATCTGGTGGTGGCGGCAGAATACGTTTTCCGGTTTCAATCTCCCAGTCGCAGGAATAAATAATCCCCATCGCGGTGGCGATAGGGCCTTCCATACGCGCCATCAGATCAATCCATTGCCCTACGCCCGCATCTTGTTTGAAGTAGCGAGGATCGACCATATTCATGCTGCCGGTGTACGCGATGTAATTATCGATCATGATCATCTTGCGATGTTGGCGCAGGTCCATACGGCGTAAAAACACACGCATCAGATTGACCTTTAAGGCTTCGACCACTTCAATACCGGCATTACGCATTAGCTCGGGCCACGGGCTGCGGAAAAAAGCCACACTCCCGGCGGAGTCGAGCATCAATCGGCAATGAATGCCGCGTCGCGCAGCCGCCATTAATGATTCAGCCACCTGGTCCGCCATGCCGCCGGGCTGCCAGATATAAAACACCATCTCAATATTATGGCGCGCGAGCTGGATGTCGCGGATTAACGCCTGCATCACATCATCTGACTCGGTCATCAGTTGTAGCTGATTCCCTTTGACCCCAGCGATCCCCTGACGACGCTCGCAAAGCTTGAATAATGGCGCAGCGACACTGCTATTTTCTTCGGCGAAGATATGCTTACAGGCTTTAAGGTCGTTAAGCCATTTTGCGGTGGAAGGCCACATCGCTCTGGCGCGCTCAGCGCGGCGTTTGCCTAAATGGAGCTCGCCAACGGCAAGATAGGCAATAATTCCGACTAACGGCAGAATGTAAATAATCAACAGCCAGGCCATCGCGGAGGGAACTGCGCGTCGTTTCATTAGAATGCGTAAAGTTACGCCTGCAATGAGCAACCAGTATCCCAGAATGGCCAACCAACTCACCAACGTATAAACGGTTGTCATAGATTAGAAATCCTTTTGAAAGCGCATTGTTATGAGTTTACGCATATGGATTCATCTGGCAAATAAAAACGCGGGAAAAGCACTGGTCAGCGTCGGGGGTGGGGGTATAATGACCATTCTGTTATTGCATAGAGTAGTTAACATGAAGCGGAGTAGAACGGAAGTGGGGCGCTGGCGCATGCAGCGTCAGGCTAGCCGACGTAAATCGCGTTGGCTTGAGGGGCAATCGCGCCGAAATATGCGTATCCACAGCATCAGGAAGTGCATTCTAAACAAACAGCGTAACTCGTTATTGTTTGCGATCTACAATATCTAAATGTACTGGGCACCATTGCGGTGCCCAATAAGTTTACTCTTCCGTCTTTAAACTCTATTTTTGCGCCGATTCTTTACTGTCAGCTTTCGTTTCTAGTTCATCGTTATCGCTGAAAATACCATGACCTGAGTTCAACAACATTGAAACGAGCATATCATTATTAATCTCTTCACCATTTAAAACTCGCGCCAGAATTTCGCTGCCAAACAGTTGCGGTGAGAGAATGATATCCGGATGTACCATCTTAATCTTATTCAGGTTTTTGCTATCACTGACGGCGAGAACTGTTTTGACATCACTGCTCATATCTTTTGCCGAGAGTACAACAAACGCGTTATCTGCATCGTTATCACTCAGCGCCAGAATGGCCCGGCAACGATCGATTCCCGCTTTCTTTAATACAGAACTGTCATTACTGTCACCGGGGATAACATCAGCATTATCGCCTAAGCGTTGCTCAAGTTGCTTGATATCATCTTCAGGCAAGTTGCTGATAACCGTTACGTTTTGTCCGCGTTGATTCAGTTGCAGGATCGTATTGATGGCGAGAATCGAATGTCCGCAAACAATAAAATGATCTTTACGATGCATTGTATGATTGTTTCCTTTTACAAGTTTGTTGAATCCCCCGCGGATAAGCGGACCAAAAATTGAGGTCATAGATGTGGCAAAAACGGTAATGCCGGAAATAATGACCGAAATAGTGAACAATCGTGCTGATTCAGAAACAGGGACAATATCGCCATAGCCGACGGTTGACATGGTTTCTATCGAAAAATAGAACGCGGTCATCAAACTTTCTATTCGCGGATTAAAACCTTCGCTTAAATAAAGCGCACCGTAGGTTGAGTAAAACAGTAATGTCGTGAAACTAATAAATGCAAAAATTGTCCCGGCTGCGGCGCTACTGTGGGAGAAGTCTTTGCGCAGTATCAGCAAAAACACCAGCGTAAAAATGCAAAATCCAATACTAAATTTCAGCCAGGGATAAAAATGCAGGGTGTAAATTAGCGCTATCAACAACAAAATGATACTGATTGCCCATGCGAGCTTTGCCCGGAACAGTAAGCCAATGGAGTTCAGGACAAGAAAGACGCCGAGCATAAAGAGTGGGGCGTTTGCCAGCAAGGAGAGATCCAACTCTGAAAATGCTTTGATATGGAAAATATCAAGCAAATTGACCGACATACCATAGATTGTTTTAAAAATAAGCAATCCATTTAAAAAGACGGCCAGCGCGAGAATGTCGTGCCGAAGGGTCACCCATAAATTTGTTGCTGTTTGTTTGAATGTAGCCCAGTGACTCACTGATACCTCTGTAACCACAATTTTGTTTAATTATCTTAGCGTGCACATTTTCTGAACATACATGCAGCGCGTGAATGTGTTAAACAATAGTAGATGACTTTATCCGCAGTAATCAAAGGATTTGAGCGAGCAACTGTACCTCAGGAAAGGTCATTTTTCCTGAATATGCTCACATCATATAAAGAAATACAGATAAAGTTATTATCTGCTTGTGGTGGTGAATGCACTGACCGGCTATAAGGAAAGGCCAAACAAGAACACGGTTGCAAAAACCGTGCCCTTAAATATTGAATCTCTATTCAGAACACTTTCTTAAATTGTCATTTGGCATATTACGAACAATTCCGCGTAAAAACGTTCTGTTACGCTAAACCCTTATCCAGCAGGCTTTCAAGGATGTAAACCATAACACTCTGCGAACTAGTGTTACATTGCGTGTAGCTTTGAGTGGGCAACTTTGTGTACACTTTTGTGTACCCAAAAACAAAAATGTGTACCCATTCAATGATCACCGACACAAAGCTCAGGAAGGCGCTCGGCAAGAAAAGAGATGATATCGAGATTATTTCTGATTCGCACGGGCTCAACGCCAGAATCAGCCAGGCCGGAAAAATATCATTTTTCTATCGGTATCGCTGGGCCGGTAAAGCGGTAAAACTCAATGTTGGTGATTATCCTGCAATGAGTATCACCCAGGCAAGAGAGCGTCGCCAACAATTCAGAAACTGGTTAACTGAGGGACTGGATCCGCGAGAGCAGGTGAAGCTGGATAAGCAGACCCGACAGGAAGCGATGTCCGTTGCCGAAGCGTTCAATTACTGGATTGAAAGGCACTGTATCGCTAACGGGCTAGTTAAAGTCGATTACTATCGCCAGGTGTTTGAGAAACATATCGCCGAACCGATGAAGAATGTCAAAGTCGATAACACAGCGAAAATGCACTGGATCAACGTCTTCGATTCTATAGAAAGCAGGGTGATGGCTCATTACATGCTTTCGCTGTGCAAACGGGCGTTTAGGTTCTGCGTTAACAGAAGTGTGATCGCCTCAAACCCACTCGAGGGATTACTGCCATCTGATGTCGGGCAAAAGCCTAAAAAGAGAACTCGCAGGATGGACGATGACGATCTGCGCAAAATCTATCAGTGGTTGAAAAGCCATATGTCGATAGAGTCCGTTTTCCTGGTGAAATTTATTATGCTTACCGGATGCCGTACGGCTGAGATTCGACTTAGTGAGAGATCATGGTTTCGATTGGATGATAATGAGTGGGTCGTGCCTGCGGGCAGTTATAAAACTCGGGTACATATTAGAAGGGGGCTCTCAGACGCCGCCGTTAACCTGGTCAGAAATCACCTCAAGAAAATAAACACCAATCACCTGGTGACTTCACAACGTAAAATTGATGGCGGGATCAAAGATTCGCCCGTTCATTCACCTGTGGCATCCAATTACGCCCGTTCTATTTGGAATGGAACAGGTATGGCAGAGTGGTCGCTTCATGATATGAGGCGGACGATAGCCACAAATCTCTCTGAGTTAGGTTGCCCGCCGCACGTAATTGAAAAGCTGCTCGGGCATCAGATGGTGGGGGTTATGGCGCATTACAACCTTCATGACTATATCGATGATCAGAAACACTGGCTCCGCGTTTGGCAGAGCCATCTTGAAGAGATCATCGGAGAGCCCTTCAGTTAATTTATCTTCTTTTTATCCTCCCACTCTTTGATTGACTCAGAGCGCCAGCGGTTAGGGTTGCCGGGCCAGTCAGGGGGTGGGAACGGGCATACGAAGCCCCGAGGCATTGTGTCTGCACTTTGCCATGACCAAAGGGTTTTGCGTGAAATTTTGTAGCGACTGGTCAGGTCTGACGTTACCAAAATATCATCCATAGCTCTCTCCAGTTGCCCGTTCGGGCCATTCAAAATCTTTTTCAACCAACCTGCCCGGGCAGGGAGCGGAGACGGCGCATGCCGGTCATCGCTGTGGCCACGTAGCTCGCCTTTCGGTTCACCACCTCCACCCAGACTTTCACGCCTTCAACCTTCACCGTATAAGTCTCTTTCATCTTGCTTCGCCCATAGTCGCCATATGTTTGCAAGTGAGCTGCCAGCGCGATGTCGCATGCTTGGCGAGCTAAAGGTGATTGCTTACTTCCTCGATTGATCAGTCGCATATAATCTCCTTGAGGGAGGGTTACCCCTCCCGGTCTCGTCAGGCCACGTATTCCGGTTTCATATCCGCCAGGGTGATGCTGAATTGATCGTGCAGTTCATCGCCTAAGTGACGCTTTGAAGATGCAAGCATGCGCTCGGCTTCAGCGAACCGTTCGGCTGCATGCGGCTCGTCGGGCTGGGGCAGGGATTTAATAGCCTCCTCAACCTTGTTGCGTGCATCCACTAGGTAATAACGCTTTACGGCTTTGTTTTTCAGCTCGGTGAATAGTGCGGATCCCAGCGTAGCTTTCGCCGTTTCAATGTCGGCACGCAGCGATTTGGCGCTATCCACGTCCTGAGCAGATTCGATGCGTTCGCGGAAATCATCGGCAAGAGAGTCGACATTTACCGACGATTCCTGTGCGCTTTGCGTGGTTGTGACGGTGTCACCTGAGATATCAGCCAGGCTAACGCGTTGCGGCGTTGGGTTGATCTCTTTTTCTGTGCGCTGTTCAATCTCATCAGGGGTGTACACACCAAGAACAACTGCAGGGCAATACAGGCGCGCCCAGTATTTGAGTGCCAGATAAGCGATCTGCTGTTTCGGGTTTGATACCCAAAGTGGAGAATTACGTGTGATTACGCTGGAGAGGAAAACAGGCTCTCCCCAGGTGATATCACTTTCACCGCGAATAACGGCACCTACCCGTACCGACAGTCCTTGTTCATCAGCACTTTCCCAACCGCGTACCATTTCTTTCTTGTCGTACGTCCCGCCACCTTTCGCAGGCTTTTTAACGGTTATCTCGCGGCTGCTGGCACATTTCGACCAGTCGCCCTCGTACTCATAGTGAAAGCGGCCAACGATGGCGTTTGAGCTGGAGATCACCGCATTAACCAGTTGCGCTTCGTATCCCAGGACACCGTTAACCAGGTGCGTCTTTTGCGCCACGGCGTAAGGGTTCATACCCCACTGCATCGCCTGCATGATGATGGCCATGCAGTCTGCCGGATTGCCGCGGAGGTGCTCAGGCACCGTTACGGCTGCCTGTGCCATCAACCCGGCGACAGACTGAAGCTGGGTTAAAGCCTGCACGTTGAAAATGGCATTGCTGGCTGAGATCGTGTTTGGAGTCTGCTGTTCAGCGGTTACGATATTCGTGTTTTCCATCATCATTCCCCTTATGCCTGAGTACGCAGCGCTTCAAGGCGGCGCAGGTCGAAGTCGTTCAGTTCGTCGGTGTAGTCAGCAGTGATTGGCGCTGGCCATTCACCTGTGTCGAATCCGGTTGCGATATTGCGCATCGCTTTGCGGTACTCGAGCATACCCAGCTCCAGTAGTTCAGCGGATGCCTCGATGATGGCGATCCAGTGGTAGTTCTCGTCTTTGTTGACGAAAATCCAGAAGAACTGATCCAGCGCTGCGGTTTCGCAGTACATAGCCGCGCTCAGGTGATAATCACGTTCAATAATTTCCCGGTGTAGCCTGGCGCGCAGGCTTTCCTGCTTAACATTCCACATGCTGATGGTTTTCAGGTCTGCACCTATACGCACGCCATCCAGGTCGATCTCAAGGTCAGGGCGCACACGAACTTCCAAGCCCGTCTCCTCGTCAAAACCAAAGTAGCTCACCTCAACGGCTCGGCTAGGGTGGGTCAGCAGCATGCCGGCGGTCGGGTGTGCCAGAAGCGCTTTTTGAATATTCAGCGCGGTGCACAGTTGCTGGCGGGTGACCAGCACTTTTCCTTGCGGATTCTCACGCCAGGCATCCAGCAATTCGTCGGCGAAGACGGCGTCCGGATTAACAGACTTCACGGCCTGTATCAGGTCTGATTTGGTACCGGACACTTTCAGCGGTTGCGGCTTCTGCGCTTCCTGGGCCACCAGGTCAGGATTGATGATTGCCAGCTGCTCGAGTAACGCATCACGGCTACCGCTGGTTTTCACCTGTGCTGGCAGAGTGGCGTTGTATTCCTTGATGCAGGCTTTCATCGCCGCTGCGGTCTGCTTCTGGTCCGCTTCGATACGCTGATACTCTTCAGGAAGCGACATATAGCTCTGACCAGTTTCCTCGACTGAACCACCCAGCGGCACCTGTGCTGGCAGAGTGGCGTTGTATTCTTCGAGCAAGGCTTTGATCTCATCTGCACTCAGCAGCGCTTGCAGACCTGCGTTGTAATCATCGATAAACGCGCGGATCGTTGCCGTCGTGGTGAATGCGCCTTCCGGAATTACCGGTTCAACGCTGAATTCCTCATCGAGCTGCTCTGGCTGCAACGCCAGTGCATGAACCAGGTTACCCATGTCCAGCACCGGAGAACGCTCTTTGGTGATCGTTTTGGCAACGTGGCGCGCGTTGAAGTACATCAGGCTAACGCGGGCATCTTTTACCTGCGTGCTGCTGATCCCGTTCGCTGCGTGATAAACCTCGTTCGGCAGACCTTCATAGCGACCTGGCTCGAAGTAAGCGGGGTAAACAACAGCTGGTTCGTCAGATTGGGCATCTGGCTCGGTTTGTGCCAAAACTGGTTCAGTCTGGTTTACAGAATCGCTATTTTGGGCGACAGAATCCGTATTCTGGTTTACATCGGCTTGCTGGCTGGTATCTGATTCTTCACCAGTTTCCATACTGCTTTTGCCTGACTGCACTTCAGTACCAGCTTGTTTTTCATCACTGACAGTTTCTTGAACCTGCACATTGCTGGTGGTCTCCGTAGCCTTTTTCGTGCCATGAGTAGCTGAGTTCTGCAGCAAAGCCGTAACGTCGAATATTCCGTTGCCGACATTTTTAACCAGTTCTTGTTCGACTTTCTGCGGTTGTGCCGCAGCTTCCTCTGCGCGGCGGCGTGCTCCTTCTTCACGCACGCGTTGCAGGTTCTCTTCGTGAGTGCAGAAGGATTTGCGCGGAGACTCCTTACTTTCAGGTTGGTGAATTTCCTGAGTTGCTACTTCAGCTTCATGCAACGGCAATAACTCAACCGCAGAGTTGAATTCAGCAGTCATGGTCTGGTTAACAAATTCCAGGTGAGCGACAGGGGTTAGATGAATATTTTCCGGCGCGATACGTACCAGGTTAAAAATAGCCGTGCGGTTAACGCCAAGAGCGCCAGGCTGATTGCGCAGGATGTTGCTCCATGATTTCCATGGTTCTTCTTTTTTGGTCACGATTTCTTTAGCGCGACGAAGAATGCTGCCCGGGATCTCGAAGTGGTTGAAGTCCATAGGCAGAAGGGCACACGCAATCTCTAAATCGAGAGTGTCCAGTGTGTGGTATGCATCAGGTCCACGGTCAGTGACGTAACCGCCGTTGGCATTGGTTCCGGAATCAGTACGCTGAACACTACTGATGTGATTACCGGCAGCCCATTCACGCGCCAGGATGCCACGGTCAATGTAATCAGTCGCCGCCCACATTCTGGTGAAACGGAGTACCAGCGCGAGTTCGTGACGCTTGTCCTGGCTGAACACTTTGCGAATGGCATCGGTGTAGCGCCACAGGTCTTTGGTGTCGTAACCCTTCACGTCCGGGCAGTTCTCAGCAGCTAACAGCAAGTTCTGGACGTAACTGTTATCAGTGTCCATCTCCAGCGCGCCGATAGCTTCGTACTCTTCGCGGGTTACGTGGTGGCGCAGTTCGTCGGCGGTGAACTGGGAAAGCAGTTGCTTACGAAACGGCATCTGCACTACCGGGTAGAGGGTTGAGTCGTCGTCGTGTTCGTCCAGCGTGATGCCAGCGGTTTCTGGCAGCGTTGACTCAGTAGTTATGTGACTATCAACGGTCTGAGCCGTTTTCTCGTCAGAGTTTTCAGCTGTGACTTTTGGCATCCAGGTGCGGTCATCGTTCTGCAGTTCGTAGCGTTTGCACCAGGTGTAATCCACTGCGCCTTCTTCCGGCAGGTCGTCATATACCGGGAAATCGGTGCGGATTGGTTTGGCGTAGTCCTTACCCAGACCTGTTTCGATACCTGCATCTTCCAGCGCAACATCCAGCATCAGATTGGCGCGAGCCTCGGTTTTAGCAGTGAACCAGACCACTGCATCTTGCTTTCCGGATTTCTGAGTGGCTTTAACCACATTAAAGAATTCCATGTGAGATCCTCATTTTTGGGTGTTAGAATCCCCGGACCATTGATAGCGTCCATTGGGTTAACTTTGGTTTTAATGTTGTTTCCGGTGTAACTTTGGTCGGTGAGGCCGGACATGGCGGGCCCACTTCGGTGGGCTTTCGCTTAACTGACGGCTACGATCGCCTCATTCATAAAATCTTGCTTGTATGTACGGTAGGTTCCCCAGCCGGCGTAATCGCTATCGCTGATTTTGAGTACCAGCAAGCTGATCTCCTCAATGGCGCAGTGCGGGCAATAAAACTTGCCAAGCACATAGCCACCGTCGAGAATGACTGTTGTTTCACCGTTTGTAGTTGAGTGAATAACGCCTGATACTTTCTTCTCGCAGTTGAATGCAGCCACTTCTTTATTCACTGCTTTCAGGTTCATTTCGATTTTTACGATTTCCATAAAATCTCCAGTTGTTAAATTAAGGGTGTAAGAAGCCGCGCCAAATTAATGGCGAATTTTTCATTTCATATTTCAGGACTGCTATTTAACTTTCGTGCGCCATCTGGTCGTATTCAGCGCATTGCTTAGAGCAATATTCTTTTTCTTTCTGTGCCAGTTGCGAACCGTTGAGATAGAGCAAGGTGCTCTTTACTTCTGCGCCTTCTTCAACAGGCTTGTGGCAATAACCACATTCTTTTTTCATCACCTGTCCTTAAAGTGTTTTGGCAACTCTCCGTTAATGGCTGAGGCCATTCCCCAGACCGTTCAGATAAACTTCAACCAGCAAATCCCTGGTGTAAGTCATCTCAACGCCGCGATGCAGATACAAACGACCACGAGCATTAGCTGATGCCGTCCAGGTTGAATCCTTGTGTTTGACGAGCATCCCCGGCTGAACTGCGCCGCGGTTTACTGTCTGTGTACCGTAGTGCTGGTTTACCATGATTTCCTCTTGGCCTTATCGCGGCGAACGGAACGGTTAATACAAGACTTCAACGCATTTATTCAGTGTTTCAATGGGCGGTGGATGGCCGCCGGTTGTCATAAATGGGCAGACTCGAAAATCTGCCTATGTATGGCCGATAAAAAACCCGCCGGAGCGGGTCATTCATTCTTTGGTATGCCGCAAAGGGCGTTTAGCGTTTCAACGGGAATGGCAAGTGCGGTGCTGGTCGCTTCACGGCGTTCCACCTCAGGCAAATATGGCACTGCCTCAGGCCACATCTCAGCCAGTTTTTTAACAGTTGAGACTTTGGTTAGAGCACCTTTAACCTGCAATTGGAAGGCATCAACTTCATCGTAAAGAACGTTGATGGTTACCGTCGATTCAGTGAGTCGGTCGTGTAATTTTCCAACTTTCTTCAGCGTGCTGTAACTTTCAGGAACGAAACCCGAATCAATTACAGGCGCGAAGGAAGCTCCGAAGAACAGGTCGCTTTCAAGATCGTGCTTACCAATATGTTTTCCACGGTGGCGATAGCGATGATCCAAACCGTTCCTGGCTAATTCGTGATACTCACCATTAATAATGACCTTTAAAGTTGCAGTTTTAGCGCCGACCTGCATCTTGATGAAGGAGTTATCTTTGAAATCTTCCCGAGCCTTAGTTATTTGCTCATCGCTAGTGTTTTCCTGCTTGAGCAATGCCTGTCGAATTTCTTCAACAATTTTCGCCCTCTCATTAACCGCAGCTTTCGCTTTCTCAAACAATGGGGATGCGAGAAGCAGGTTATGGCATAGCTGATTTTTAATTTCGTTGTTAAGACGAATCATTGACTTACCCTCTGTCGTTACCCGCTGATGCGGTTATGTCTCATCGACGCATGGAAGTGATTTCCAGTCGATATCGTTTTTTGCCGAATCCCACAGGCCTTTCTTTTTGTACTTTTCTGAGCATGGAATGCAGATGTTGTAAGGCCTGCCAACCATGTTTACAGATATTCTCTGCATCTCTTCAGATGCCAGAAAGTACCCACAGAATTGACACTTGTGCATACGTACTCTCCACTTAGTTACCCGCTGATGCGGGAGAAATGCTTTATCTATCAGCTTCTACAACTCATCACGAATCTGTGAGAGTGTGCTGATCGCCTGGTAATGACCGCGACGCTGCTCTTCTGTTTTGAACGCACGCATATCGTCTTTTATCGATGCGATTGCCTTATTCAGAACTTCCACTTGCGCTTCTTTAATCGCCTGTTTGCGTGGCTTCTGACGCTTCTTAGGAAGGTCTCTTAAACACGCCGGAATGTATGTCTGAGTCATAAAAAATCCTCTTGTGATTCAGCCCAGCCCACTCAACTTCGAATGGACTGGAATAAATCTGTTTGCGCTTCGCACCTCTCATCCCGCCAGTGTTGCCCGTTCCCACGCCTTTATCGCTCTCGCGAGGGGGTAGCCTCACACCGACCGGATCGCGCCCGGTGCTGCGCCGAATTTGTACGTTGGGGTCTAAACAGGATTACTGAGTGCTGTTCCGACTTTGCATGTTGTTAAAAAGCAGGCGACTTGCTGTCCGCTGCTGGCTAACTTCGCTCAGCTGTCGATGTTTCGTTTCGATGAGCTGATTATTAACTAATGGTTATTTTCAGTCAATAACCGTTGGTTAATTATTTTGCCATTGGTTATTAAGGTTATGATTTATTGGTTAATTTAGTTCTGTTATGGATTTGTGCAGTACGTGCTATGCTGAAAAAAACATCAAAAAGGAGTGGGTAATGGACTTGGATGAAGAAAGAGTGAACATGATGGTTCACGCCATGGGGCGGGCGGTCATGGAGTTGTCACTGGCAGATTTACCTATGACCCAGCAAAACATCATCGACAAGCTGGAACGGTACCGGAAGGAAACGGGAAACGTGATAGGTAAGGGTGTGAACAGGGATGCAGCTGAGATAGTGCGGAAAGGACAATAAAAAAGCCCGCACGGGCGGGCAGGTAGTGTTGCGATAGTTATTGTTATCAGCTTCAGGCTGGATAGTTATCGGCAGAATGGAGGATGGCTTTATGGGTGGGCAATAAAAAACCCGGCGCGGTGGCCGGGTGAGATATTAAAGAACCGATTTAACAAGATGGTTTTTACGGTACAGACCTATGCGATCATTGTGAATCTCAGTAGTCTCCACTAAAAGAGAAACAATCTGTCCGACCTTGTGTTTTTTTTGTATTAAATCTAGCATTTCAATCGGATAGGAAGCCTTTAAATGTTCACCACCAACATCAAGCTCCAGCTTCCCATATTTGGATAGAACGACCAGTTCGCCTGTAACCGTTTCAGTAATGGGAGGGGATGAAATGGTTGATGTAAGTCTACTCACCAAGTACTTAATTTTATTGGAGTCAATAGTTGCCACCTTGGTGCCATTACTAAATGGACCGGTCCAACTTGCATCAAATGTTAAGTTGTGTTTATCGCATTCCTCTACGATTCTCTTAAGGCTTACAGTGGAATTGTATCCAATTTCAGCGACGTGATTCATGAAGTTGTTGTCGTCATCGCTTAACAACAAATCGAATATGCCTTTTACAGCCTTGCTGGGTACTGTTTCTACTAATTCTGCTATTCCTGTAGAGAAGGTGACGCCCAATTTTGTAGACCCAGGGGATAAATCAGCCAGCCTGAGGTTTAAGGAGCTTTTCACGTCGTAGGGAACTTTTTTTGAGTCCTTGCCTGAGGCAATTTTGTGTGTTGCTCTTTGTATTAGCGCTGCAAGATTTGTTGAAATAGCCCCAAGCAGCTCTAAAGGAATAGAGCCAAAGTCAACCTCAGAGCCTTTCAGCCGCAGCTCAAAAAAATCGATAAGTGGGTGCCGACTATCTTGCTTTAATTTTTCGGCCTTCAAATCGCTCAGATGAGAATCCATGGAGCGATAAAGAAGCATGTCAGCAAAGGACCTGGTTTTGTTTTGCTTCATTGCATCGACTTCTTTTTGAATTAAATCAATGCGTTTATCGCAATTTTTAAACATTGATTTATCATTCATAAAAAAATCCTCACTAACCCTTTCGGGTTTTCACTGCGATCAAAACCAAACCAACCGCGCCAGTAGCTACGCCAGTACTCATAATCATAGTTAGGGTCATCTAAATTCTTCATGAGTAGTAGGACATCAATTTTGTAGTTTTGTTTGATGTAGTTTCGGTCAAGCAAATTATCGACGCGGCCCCGAAGCATGACAGGTATTGAGTTTATATTGCTATAGTCACATACCAACAAAATATCAATATCATCAGGCTCTGGTTTAGACGTGGTGTATGAACCATCAACCCATATTTCTGTAAAACAGCCATATTGAGCAGATAATTCTCGAATAGATTCGAGTAGCTGTATAAAATTACAGTATAGCATGCCTCGCCTGGATGATGAAGGAAAGCAATCGACACAATACGATTTTAATCCAGCTTCATCCATGTCATGGAACCCTGGCTCAAACAGGGGTGGGTAATTAATTTTATCCATAAAAAACCTTGCTATACATTTGTTTTTTTTATTAAAAATCTAACCACCGAAATGGTGACGGCAAGATGTTACATGGGGTTACAATCAGCCAATACACCGCATTAAATAATTTTTTCACCAGCTATGCGCCGACCAGAACACCTTGCCCATCACCCAAACGTCTCATCAGGCCACTAAAATTATCGGCGATATCGCAATACCGAGTACCAGAACACAAAACCGATTATCTCGACATCTGCCTCATCAGCCTCTTCATCGTCATAATCGCGATTGATGCTTCGTATTAATAGCTTCCCACCAGGCTTTCGATAAAGCTGCTTTATGCGCTTTAAATCGCCCTGGTTAATAGCATAGAGTTCGCCGTCAATAATCCGCTTGTTGCCTGTATCGACTGCTACCGTTGCGCCGTCAGGAATAACGGGCTCCATGCTGTCACCAGAAGCGGGAAAGCAAAGCACTCCAGAACCATCACTATTTGCACCCACCCTTCTGAGCGTTGCCTTGGAGAACCTCAGTTTAAAGCCGTTATGATCTTCGCTATGAACACGCCCATCACCACACGCAAATTCAATATCCTTAAGAAACGGCACTTCAACCTCGTCAGCAGGAAGCGGTGTGTTTTTATCCCAGGCGTCAACAGTTCCCCATTCAGATTCTGGAGGGATAGATGACTCCCTACGCAGTTCAGGTTCGGGATCATTCCTTCCGTATTCAAGCCACTCAGGCCGTACCCCAAGCCAGCGGCTAAGGGCAAGGATATTGGTTTGGTCTGGTATCGCTGATGCGTTAAGCCATTTCCAGATCCCGGGCTCAGATACAGTAATTCCTTGGGACTTCATAGCCTCTCTGATCCTACCAGCCTGCCCACGACCACCAACGCCAGCATCAAGCAATGCAGCGCGAAGTCTTTTCGAGAATTCTTCTTTTAAATCGTCTTTTTTAACCATTCGTTAATTATCAATTAGAGTTGACATAACTGTCAGTTAAGATATAACCTTAACTCGTAGTTAATATAGTTAACGGAAAACACTATGAACCCAATGCAATTTGCAATCGAAGCTGTAGGCGGTCAAACCGCTGCTGCTCGCCTGTGTGGCCTATCGAACGTTGCTATTCACAAGTGGGTGAAGAACGCGGCGCTGCCTCGTACTGAGTACACAGAGAAAACCAACTATTCGCAGCTTTTGGCTGACGCATCAAATGGGCAGTTTACGGCTGAATGGCTCCGTCAAGCAGCTAACCCTGACCGAATTAAACAAGATTCACATGCCGCCTGACCGGCGGCCATAACCAATTAAATCAGAGGAATTATCGCAAATGGAGACCTTAACGACACGCAACAAAGCGGAGGCACGACGAATTGAGAGCTGGGTGCAGCGGCAAATCGCAGATCTTGGGACAACCAGGATCGCCGAAGTAGCTGGCGTGAACAAATCAACCGTAAGCCGGTGGCGGGAGAACCTGGTGCCGAACATGTCGCTGCTGCTCGCCATCCTGATTTCTAGCAGGGATGGAGTGAAGGGAGATTTTGAAGCATGAACGCAAAAAGGACAAAAGCCGCGGTGCTGGAACACCAACGGCTTTCAGGTGGAATTAACTGGATCAATTCACAGGAGCAATTATGGCAAACACTGCCGAAGTAATCAATTTCCCTGTGCCTGACGTGGCACCTAAGGAGCAGCGCGTGGCAGATCTCGACGACGGGTTTACGCGCATCGCTAATGAATTACTGGAGGCTGTCATGCATGCAGGTTTGTCGCAGCATCAGCTTTTGGTGTTCATGGCCGTCATGCGCAAAACATACGGCTTCAATAAGAAATCTGACTGGGTCAGTAACGAGCAGATCTCGGAGCTGACCGGAATTCTCCCGCATAAGTGCTCAGCTGCAAAAAGTGTTCTGGTAAAGCGTGGGATTTTTATTCAGAGCGGGCGGAATATCGGTATTAATAATGTGGTCAGCGAATGGGAAACATTACCCGAATCAGGTAAGAAAAATAATGTTTACCCGAAAGAGGTAAATTTACCCGAATCAGGTAAGAAAAGTTTACCCGAATCAGGTAACGCCTATTACCCGAATCAGGTAAACACAAAAGACAAACATACAAAAGACAATAAAGACAATATTAATAACCCCCCTAAATCCCCCCGGGCGGTTTCGTTCGATGCGTCAGCTGTTAAGTTGCCTGACTGGCTTTCTGCAGAAATCTGGTCGTCATGGGTGGCATACCGTCGTGACCTGAAAAAGCCGATCAAGTCTCAGCAGACCGTGACGCAAGCTATCAAGTTGCTCGACCGCTGCAGGCTGAACGGCTACACCCCTGACGAAATTATTAACCAGAGCATCGCCAATGGCTGGCAAGGCTTGTTTGAGCCAAAGGGTTCCAAGCCTCAACCACGCCAACAGACGCGAGTTGCCGAAAATTTCGCTGGCAAGGACTATGGCCAGACTGAAATTCCATCTTGGGCGAGGGACTGAGTATGGAACTGCTCGAAAAAATCGACGCTATCGAAAAAATGCTGGAAGTCCTTGGTAGACCTCCAGAGCAGCTCCCTAACTGCGAGACCGTCTTCGAAACAGTGCTTTGCGAGAAACATGGCGAGTACGAACAGCGTAAACGCGTGCTTACCAGCAGCCTGATCAAGCTGCCGTCACCGCCGACTCGTTGTCCGGGCTGCCTTCGCGATGAGCTGACCTTCCTGTATGACGAGAAAAAGCGGTGGGAAGACCGCACGCGCCAGCAGAACATCGATCGCCTGCTGCGCCAGCTCGAAATCCCTGAGCGCTTTGTAACGTGCACGCTGGAAAGCTATCAGCCGGTGGGGAAGGAGTCAGAGCGCGCGCTGCGGGTTTGCCAGGCGTATGCCGCGAAGTGGCCAGAGCGCCTGAAGCAGGGTGGTGGCCTGGTGATGTGCGGCAAGCCGGGAACCGGTAAAAACCACCTCGCCCTGGCGATCGCCCGTTATGTCATCGAGAACCACCAGAGCCCGGTAATTTTCACCACCGCGCTGAAGATTGCCCGCGAATTCAAATCAACGTGGTCGAAAACAGCGAAGCGCTGCGAGAACGACGTGATTGCGCACTTCACCACTCCGGACCTTTTGATCATCGACGAAGTTGGCGTCCAGTTCGGCAGCGAGGCCGAGAAGCTGATCATGTTCGAAATCATCAACACCCGTTATGAGCGTATGAAGCCGACCATCCTGATCAGCAACCAGACAAGGGAAGAGCTGGCAGCATTCATCGGCGAGCGCGTTCTTGACCGCATGAGCGATGGCGGCGGGTGCACTCTGTCATTCACGTGGGATTCTTACCGTTCTAAGGGGGCAGCATGACCATAACAATTCGTGGGCAGATTCTTGCAGCCCTGCGTAATAACCAGGGCCTGAATAGTGCTTTCATTGCCAGGATGATCGGCATGACCACCAAAAAGATTTCCGGCCCGTTAAGCACGCTGCTGGCATACGGCCTGATCGAGTTCGAAGGCAAGCACGGACAGCGGCTTTATCGGCTGACCGATTACGGCATGAAATACGCACCAGAAACAATCCCGGCTATGCCGAAGGGAAATTCGAAGCTGGTGCAGCGTACAGAGGCAAACGTGATCTGCCAGGAGTGCCGCAACAGCGCGGCGATGAAGCGAGTATTGATGGTTTGGGGGAGGGCAGGGGTATGAAATTATTTGAGATGGAAGGTTTTCTGCGTGGCAAGTGCATTCCACGAGATTTAAAGGTTAACGAAACAAACGCTGAATATCTTGTCCGTAAGTTCGGTGAACTTGAATCAAAACTAGAAACGGCGTTGCGGGAGTGTCGTTCTGCTGGAATCACGATTGATAACCTTGAGGCCAAGTGCGCGGCGCTGGCTGTGGAGAATGCTGGGCTGAAGTCTGGAATACTGCAGGCCTCAGAAAATATGGAAGCACATCATGATGATCATGGTCTATTCAGCTATGACGCTGATGGCGAGCAAATGGACGCACTATTACGTCTTTGTGACGCTCAGGATTCAATAGCATTATTGGAGAATGCCAAAACCCCAGCCACCGACGCTTTCCTGGCTGAAGTGCGTGCGCAGGGTGTGAAATCGCTATCCAATGCCGTTCAGTCAGTAATTGCAGAGCGTCAACGCCATCAATCAGTTGAGGGATGGACGCCTGAGCATGATGACGAGCACTGCAACGGCGAACTGGCAATGGCGGCGGTTTGTTACATAAACGAAACAGGAACTGTTAACCGCAATGGTGGCAAGCCGTGGGGGTGGCCTTGGGATGCTTCATGGTGGAAGCCAAATGCCCGCCGTCGCAACCTGGTAAAAGCAGGGGCTTTAATTCTGGCTGAAATCGAACGCATAGACCGCGCCGCTGGCATCGGTAAGGGGGAGTGATGCTTCAACATCAAATGCAGCCAACATTTAACACCTGCATGGCTACCTGCGTTGCAATGGTTGCCGGTCAACCTGTCGATGAGGTAGTGGAACGCTGGCATCAGAAATTCCACGACAAAACAGACTGGCTCGACGACGCGCTGGATTATTACAAAATCCCGTATTTTTACGGAAGCCAGCGCAAGGCCGAATTGCTTTACGGGTTTATTTACTTCCTGACCGTTCCGTCACTGAACATCAAAGGCGGCCTGCATCAGATTCTGATGTCGTTAACGGCAGAACGCGGCATAGAAGTATTTGACCCGGCAATGGGTCGGCCAGGATCAAAATATTACGTTTGGGGTGAAGCGCAGAACGATGATCAATTCGGCGTTATCTCCTGGTGCGTCGATTTATCGGTTCCGGTAGTGCAACAGAAAGGTGAGGACTAACCCATGAGCACTATTACCAAAGAACGTATTGAATTGTTCATTAAAAATCCGCTTGAAAACGGGCTTACTCGTAGCGAACAAATGGAAGTGGCACGGATTGCTTTGGCATCACTGGAAGCAGATCCTATTGGTGAAGTTTCAGAGAAGCGATACGGCCTTATTATGGATGGAACGGTAGACCTTGGCGGGAAATCAACTTATCGCATCATTAAGGGAGAAAAAGCGATGAAGTTGTTTCCGCTGGGGACGAAGTTTTATACCGCCCCGCCAGCGCCGGTATCTGTGCCCGCTGCGATGGAAATTGATGATGACTTTGACAGCGCGTTTGAACACGGAAAAGCTGTCGGCTGGAACGCCTATCGCGCCGCCATGCTTCAGGCCGAACCTGTAAGTAATAGTGATGAGTTACCGCTGGACTATCTGCAAGGACACAAAGACGGCCTTGAGTGGGCTGCACAATTGGCAGAAGCCAATCATCCGCAAACAGGTGACTGGTTGTACGACGACCCAATCGATCTTGCCAGGGCGATTCGCAAAGGTCCGGATATGCCTACTGTTCAGGGTGGCAACTCTCCGGTGATTCCTGATGGTTGGGTGGCTTGCAGTGAGCGGATGCCTAAAAAGGGGGAGCGTGATATATGGCTTTTTGATGGTGAGTTTGTGCATCACGGTTACATTTGGGATGGGCATAATTTTGTTGACTGGAATGAAGAATACGAGTCTATCACTGGCATTACTCACTGGATGAAAATGCCGCTGCCAGCAGCACCGCAGCAGGAGGCATGATGTACGACAATTACACCATCAACCGCTGCGACGCCATGGAGTGGCTTGCAGGGCATTACCCAACCTTCCCGGACAGGATGCCAGATGTGCCGCTTAAGGCCGACTGGTGTAGCGCCAGCCTGTTCAGAGGGTGGAGTTTCGTTATCTTGCTCGATGGTTCACTGGTCTTTGCTGACTGCCTGTCACCTCCCATCCGGGCAGAAGACATGGCTGGCTTCAAACTGCCTGAGTTGACATAGCTACCATACAAGCGATATGGGAATCCCCATATCGAGAGCCATGGCCTCTTCGGAGGCCTTTTTCTTTAGTTGATTTTGTTGAATCAACCGTCCATACTTTCTTTGCTGACGGCCTGAACAACCCTGGCAGACTTCTTCGCATTTAAGGGGACTTAAATGCGACCACAATCTGAACTCCTCACCTTGTCACAGATGCAGAAATGCACCTGCGATTTTCTGCATTCTGCGTTACCTCTCGGAGGTGGCGTATGAAGCAGCACTACTGCATCGTTAACGACACCGTTAAAGAGAACCTCATCGCGTACATTCGCACCTTGCCGGTAAATCCTCGTGCGCCGATGGTGGTCGAGGCCCGGGAAGAGACCCGCACCGACAAGCAGAATCGCCTGATGTGGCCGCTGCTGAAAGACCTGTCTGACCAGGTAGTCTGGCACGGCGAAAAGCTGACCCGCGAGGAATGGAAGGACCTCATCACCGTTCTGGTGAATCAGACCCATAACCAGGAGCAGAAATCCGCGCCGGGCATCAACGGCGGACGCGTTTATTTCGGCGTCCGCACATCCAAATCCAGCAAGCGCTACATGGTAGACGTCATCGAGGCGATTTACTGGTTCGGAACCGACCGCGGAGTGAAGTTCTCCGAAGCATCCAGTAAGCGCATCGCCTGGGCGCAAGAGTGGAGGGCTTCCCGTGGGTAGTCCTCTCGCACGCGTCATCACCAATGAAATCTTCCGCGTTCCGGCGCGCCGCCAGCGTAAGCCAGCGGTTAAGCCGTCCGACATCCCGACCCTGAAGGGCTACACCGCCCGCCTGGTGGATCAGAAATGGCTGCGACTCGCGGCACGGAGGAAGCATGCGTAAACCATCCCGCCGTAAGTGCAAAGTATGCGGTGAATACTTCGTGCCGAAATTCCACGACATCCGGATCCGCTGGTGCTGCCCGGAACACGGCGCAATCCTCGCAATGGAAGAACGCAAGAAGGAGAAGGTGAAAGCCGCGGCTAAGCGCATCAAGGAGCAAAAAGAGGCTGAGAAGGACGGGCGCAAACGCCGCAAGGAGCGGCTGGCAGAGCTCAGGCCAGACGGATACTACAAGGCTCAGGCTCAGAAAGCTTTCAACGCCTTTATCCGTGCGCGCGACGCCGATTTGCCATGCATCAGCTGCGGCGAGACCAATCCGCCTGATCTGCATGGTGGCCAGTGGGATTGCGGCCATTTCAAGACAGTAGGTGCTTACCCTGAACTGCGCTTTGAAGAACGCAACGCCCATAAGCAGTGCAAATCCTGTAATGCCGGAGCTGGCAAGTACACCGCCAAAGAGGCGACCGTGGCGCAGCAATACGAAGCTGGGTTGGTCGCTCGTTACGGTCAGGGATACGTCAACTGGCTCAACGGGCCCCATGAAATGACCAACTACCGCCGGGAAGACTTCATCCGGATCCGCGATGAGTACCGCGCCAAGCTCAAAGCACTGAAACAGCGGGAGGCCGCATGAGCACAGAAACCGAAATTGAACTGGGCAAGGTTGTCGCTTTCCCGTCAAAGAATAACGACCTGCAGGATGGGCTGGTCATTCAGCGCGAAGGCCAAAAGGTCATGTGTCTGCACTCTGCTGTATCGATAAACGGAAAAGAGCGAACGCTACGCTGCCGGAAATGCGAAACGCTAATCGATCCATTCGACTACCTGATGACACTTTGCGACCAGGAGTCTCGCTACTGGGAAAGCGTGAAATATCTCCGCCGGGAAGAAAAGCAGCGCCGTCAGAATATCGAGAAGCTCATTCAGATTGAGAAGAACGCCAAGTCACGCATTCGCCGCGCCGGGGATAAGTCACCACTTCCTCTCTGGCAGAACGAGAGGGTGGATGAATGACACGTGACCAGATTATCCGGTACCAGGCAGAAAGCGTAAAGCGCGCCAACATGCCACCAGTAGCAAAGCACAGCCAGACCAAAACCAACCAGCCACAGAAGGAAGCCGCATGAACAGTCAGCAACTGGAATACGTACGTCAGCAGCTCATTGTGGCGACCGCAGACCTCAGCGGGGCGACGAAAGGGCAGCTGGTCGCTTTCGCCGAGAACGCGCAATTCACCGCGACGGCGCGCAGCCGGGGGCGGAAGAAAGTCTATGACGCGCAGAAAAAGCGCATGGTTAACCCCGACGGCCCGCCGATGAGCGGCAGTCAGTCACGCGCCAAGGGCTCGTCAATCGCGCTGGTGAGTCCGGTAGAGTTCGGCACCGCATCATGGCGCCGCGCTGTCCTGTCTCTGGAAGACCATCAGAGAGCATGGTTGCTCTGGACCTACAGCGACAATATCTGCTGGGAGCTCCAGGAGACGATTGTCCGCTGGGCGTGGGAGCAATTCAACCAACAATTTGCAGGTGTGCGCATTGCAAAGAAAACGGTAGATCGCCTGCGTCAGCTCATCTGGCTGGCGGCTCAGAATGAAAAAGCGGATATTTCAGGCAGGGAAGGCTGCTTACGTTATGCGCCAGCTTCTATGATCGGAATTAAACCCGATAACTGGAGCCATAACTATTCTGGCTACTGGCGGGCTATGGGGGAAATTTTCCAAGGATTGGACAGACAAGCTTTGCTGACGGTTTCTCGATCACGTTCACAACAAAAAACGACTTTTTCGCGGCATGGTATTGCAAAAGTCAATTAAATAGCATATATTTCATGTAAATATGATATCGTCGCCATAGCTTCGTAGGTCGACAAAGAATTAAGAGCCTCGCCATCGTGCGGGGCTTTTTTATTTGCGATGTCCGGTCGTTGTTTCCTGGCATCCTTCCACTCTACACAAACAGCACCCCGTTCCTTCGGAGGTGATATGGCAAAGCGTATGAATGACGACCACAAAATTGTAGGCCTGTCCTGGTTAGTCCTGCTCGGCATTGCATGCTGGGGCGGTTTAGTTCGCTACCTGATCGACGTAAAGCAGAATAAAGCGACATGGAGCTGGATAAACGCGCTGGCACAGATCGCTGTCTCCGGCTTTACCGGTTTGATTGGCGGGTTGATAAGCGTGGAGAGTGGGTTGAGTTTTCACATGATCCTTGTCACGTCCGGCATTAGCGGGGCGATGGGTTCAGTGGCTCTGACCTATTTCTGGGAACGCTTGACGGGGATGAAGAATGCAAACCAGTGATAAAGGCATTGCCCTGATCAAAGAGTTCGAAGGTTGCAAGCTCACTGCCTATCAGGACAGCGTCGGCGTTTGGACGATCGGTTATGGCTGGACTCAGCCCGTCGACGGGAAACCAATCCGTGCCGGGATGACAATTAAGCAGGAAACGGCAGAACGCCTGCTGAAGACAGGAATGGTCAGTTACGAAAGTGACGTGTCACGACTGGTTAAAGTTGGCCTGACTCAGGGGCAATTCGATGCCCTGGTGTCGTTCACGTATAACCTCGGTGCGCGGTCATTGTCGACATCGACTCTCCTGCGAAAACTCAACGCCGGAGATTACGCTGGTGCAGCCGATGAGTTCCTGCGCTGGAATAAAGCTGGTGGGAAGGTGCTGAATGGGCTGACACGTCGGCGGGAGGCAGAGCGAGCTCTGTTCCTGTCATGATTAGCGCACTGGTTAAGCGTTACTGGCTGCAGTTGCTGGTGCTGGCGTTAATCGGCGCACTGGCTTTCTTCGTGAACCACTACCGCGACAACGCCATCACTTACAGAGACCAGCGCGATAAGGCCACTGAGAAACTCCTCCTGGCGACCGCCACCATTAAAGACATGCAGACCCGCCAGCGTGATGTCGCTGCACTGGATGCCAAATACACAAAGGAGCTTGCTGATGCTAACGCGACTATCGAAAGTCTCCGTGCTGATGTTTCTGCTGGGCGTAAGCGCCTGCAAGTCGCCGCCACCTGTGCAAAGTCAACGACCGGAGCCAGCGGCATGGGCGATGGAGAAAGCCCAAGACTTACAGCAGATGCTGAACTCAATCGCTCTACGGTTCCGTGAGGATTGAACCATGCCAGCGTTAATCCCTCGCGCATGTCGCAAGAGAGGTTGTCCCGGTACGACTACGGACCGTTCAGGCTACTGTGAGCAGCATCGAAATGAGGGCTGGCAACAGCACCAGCAGGGTAAGAGCCGCCATGAGCGTGGTTACGGCGGCAAGTGGGATATCAAGCGCGCGCGCATCCTGAAGCGTGATAATCATCTGTGTCAGAACTGCCTGCGTACTGGACGCGCTGTCGCGGCCACAACCGTTGACCATATCAAGGCTAAGGCTCATGGGGGTACCGATGATGATTCGAACCTTGAAAGCCTGTGCTGGCCTTGCCACCGCTCGAAAACAGGGCGTGAACGCTTCAAATGATAATGATTACCATCAACGGATGTGGAGGGGAGGGGGAGGTCAAATCCCTGTAACCTGGCGCCAAAAGGACCGCCGCCTAGCCTTTCTTCACATCGCCGCAGGTTAGAAAACTTTTTTTGGGGTCCCCAAGCCGATGATTAATAGGAGTTTTCGATTATGTCAGGACCGCCGAAAACCCCTACCCATCTGCGTTTGGTGAGGGGTAACCCTTCCAAACGACCAATCAACAAAAACGAGCCGCAGCCACCTAAAGGGGTCCCCCCAGTTCCCAAGCATTTCGACAAGCAGGGGAAGTACTGGTTTAAGCGGATGGCCGAAGAACTTGATGCCATTGGCGTCATATCTCAGCTGGATGCCAGGGCTCTGGAGTTGCTGGTAGAGGCATATACGGAATACCGCCATCATTGTGAAACGCTGGATCGGGAAGGTTATACCTATGCGGTATACAGCGATGATGATGCTGATGAAGGGAAAGAACGTGAAATACGCATGATCAAGCCGCATCCGGCAGCCATGATGAAAGCTGATGCCTGGAAGCGACTTCGCGCGATGTTAGCGGAGTTTGGTATGACTCCTTCCAGCAGGTCTAAGGTCAGTAAAGACAAACCAGACGATGATGATCTGTTAAGTCAATTTCTAAATTCGAGGGACTGATGGCAAAAGTTACTGATGGCATACGTTACGCCGAACGCGTCGTTGCCGGGGAGGTTATTGCCTGTGAATTTGTCCGTCTTTCCTGTCAGCGATTTCTTGATGATCTGAAGCACGGTGAAGAACGTGGCATCTATTTCAGCGAGCCCCGCGCACAGCACATCCTCAATTTCTATAAATTCGTGCCTCATGTTAAAGGAGCACTGGCAGGCCAGCCGATTGAGTTGATGGACTGGCATGTTTTCATTCTGATCAACATATTCGGTTTTGTTATACCTCTGGTAAATGAAGAAACAGGCGAAGTTGTGCTGCGTAATGATGGCAGCGGTCGTCCGGTGATGGTCCGCAGGTTTCGCACGGCATATAACGAAGTTGCCCGTAAAAATGCTAAATCGACATTATCCTCTGGCGTTGGTCTTTATATGGCTGGCGCCGATGGTGAGGGTGGGGCAGAGGTTTATTCCGCAGCGACAACGCGGGATCAGGCTCGCATCGTTTTTGAAGATGCGAAAAACATGGTTAAAAAAGCGAAACCCACACTGGGGCGACTGTTTGAATTCAATAAACTGGCGATCTACCAGGAGCAGACAGCATCCAAGTTTGAACCGCTTTCTTCTGATGCCAACAATCTTGATGGTCTCAATATCCATTGTGGCATCGTCGACGAACTTCATGCGCATAAAACCCGTGATGTCTGGGACGTTCTGGAGACTGCAACCGGCGCACGATTGCAGTCTCTTCTGTTTGGCATAACGACAGCCGGGTTTAACAAAGAAGGGATTTGTTACGAGCTGCGCGATTATGCCATTAAGGTGCTGCGTGGCTATAACAGCGAAGTGGAAGGCGCGGTGAAGGATGACACCTTTTTCGCCATCATCTTCACCCTGGATAAAGATGATGATCCGTTTGATGAAACGGTCTGGCAAAAGGCTAACCCCGGACTCGGAATCTGTAAGCGCTGGGATGACCTTCGCCGACTGGCTAAGAAGGCCAAAGAACAAGTTTCCGCCAGGGTTAACTTTTTCACCAAACACATGAATATCTGGGTGACCGCTGAGTCAGCCTGGATGGACATGATTAAGTGGGAAAAATGTGAGTTTATAGCCCCCCGTCATGAGCTGAAAACCTACCCGATGTGGGCTGGCGTGGATCTGGCCCACAAGATTGATATTTGCGCAGCAGTAAAACTCTGGCGGGCAGACAACGGTCACGCGCATGCCGACTTTAAATTCTGGTTACCCGAAGGGCGGCTGGAAAAATGTTCCGCTCAAATGGCGCAGATGTATCGCAAATGGGCTGAGCTTGGGAAGCTGGAACTGACCGACGGTGATGTTATCGATCATGCGCAGATTAAAGCTGATTTTCTGGAATGGATTAGCGGCGAAAACCTGAAGGAAACCGGGTTCGACCCGTGGAGTGCAACGCAGTTTAGCCTGGCACTGGCAGAAGAGGGCGTGCCGCTGGTGGAAGTTCCGCAAACGGTCAGAAACTTTTCTGAGTCAATGAAGGAGGTTGAATCGCTGGTTTACGGCGGGCGCTTCCATCACAGCAATCACCCTGTAATGAACTGGATGATGTCTAACGTCACCGTCAAGCCTGACAAAAACGACAATATCTTTCCGAACAAATCCACGCCAGAAGCGAAAATAGACGGGCCTGCCGCCTTGTTTACCGCAATGAGCCGCATGCTTGTAAACGGCGGCGAACAACAGGACAGCCTCTCTGACCATCTGGAAAGTTACGGCGTCCGTTCATTATAAAGAGGCAGTTATGATCCTGATGATTCTCGCCCCACTGATCGGGGTGATGGGCGCTATTTTGCTTTCGTTTGGTGTATGGATGATTTATCCGCCAGGAGGCTTAATCAGTGCCGGTATGCTTTGCCTTATCTGGTCATGGCTGGTTTCCCGCACGCTTTCGCTGGCCGGGAAAACATTGCGAGGGGGGACTGACTGATGTTTTTCCCCGGAATGTTCAAAAAAAGTGACGCCCCTGTCACTACTCCGGCAGAACTCGCTGAAGCAGTGGGAATGACTTACGACACCTATACAGGGAAAAGGATAAGTAGCCAGAAAGCCATGCGGCTTACAGCGGTTTTCGGTTGTATCAGGGTTCTTGCTGAGTCGATGGGCATGCTGCCCTGTAACCTGTACAAGATAACCGGAAACAGTAAACAAAAAGCGACTTCCGAAAGGCTGCATAAATTACTGACGATGAAGCCAAATGATTACATGACCCCTCAGGAGTTCTGGGAACTGGTCATTGTCTGTCTTTGTCTTCGCGGTAATTTTTACGCCTACAAAGTTAAAGCGCTTGGCGAGGTGGTGGAGCTTCTTCCCATTGACCCAGGGTGTGTTGAACCAAAGCTTAACAGCCAGTGGCAACCGGTTTACCAGGTAACATTCCCCGATGGCTCAACAGACGTGCTTGGGCAGGATGATATCTGGCATGTCAGGACGCTTACCTTTGACGGGCTGGTGGGACTGAACCCTATAGCCTATGCAAGAGAAGCAATATCTCTGGGAATGGCAACAGAGGAACATGGGGCGCGGTTGTTCTCAAATGGCGCGGTTACCTCCGGCGTACTCCGCACTGAGCAAACGCTCACTGATGCTGCTTACGCAAGGCTGAAAAAGGATTTTGAGGACCGTCACCTCGGGCTGAGCAACGCGCACCGACCAATGATTCTAGAAATGGGACTGGACTGGAAGTCGATGGCGCTCAATGCGGAAGACAGTCAGTTCCTTGAGACCAGGAAATTCCAGCTGGAGGAAATATGCCGCCTGTTCCGGGTGCCGATGCATATGGTGCAGAACACTGACCGCTCGACGTTTAACAATATTGAAAACCTCGGCATGGGGTTTATCAATTATTCACTCGTTCCGTACATGACCCGCATTGAGCAGCGAATCAACATCGGGCTGGTGAAGGAATCAAAGCAGGGTGTGTACTACGCAAAATTCAATGCCGGCGCATTGCTGCGCGGGGATATGAAGTCGCGATTTGAGGCGTATTCAACAGGCATTAACTGGGGGATTTACTCACCAAATGACTGCCGGGAGCTTGAAGAACTTAACCCACGCGCAGGAGGAGATATTTACCTTACGCCAATGAACATGACGACGAAGCCGTCAGACAGCAGCAAGAACAAAACAACCGAGGAACAACATAATGCCGATGACTAAACAGCGGCTGGATATTCCGCTACAGCTAAAGTCTGTCAGCGACAGCGGGGAGTTTGAAGGCTATGGCTCTGTTTTTGGCGTAAAGGACAGCTACGATGATGTTGTTGTGCCAGGCGCTTTTTCGGCCTCCCTTCAGGCATGGAAAGAAAAGAATGCTCTCCCTGCATTACTCTGGCAGCACCGTATGGATGAACCCATCGGTATTTACACTGAGATGAAAGAAGATGAGGTTGGCCTTTATGTTAAAGGCCGGTTACTCATTGATGACGATCCCCTTTCGAAACGCGCACACGCCCACATGAAGGCCGGTTCTTTAACCGGCCTTTCTATTGGTTACATGCTGAAAGACTGGGAGTACGACCGTGTTAAGGGCGTGTTCCTTCTCAAAGAGATCGACCTGTGGGAAGTCAGTCTCGTAACGTTTCCGTCGAACGATGAAGCGCGGGTAAGTGATGTCAAAAGCGCATTTTCCCGCGGAGAAATCCCTTCTCAAAAAAGTATTGAACGAGTCCTGCGCGATGTTGGGCTCTCACGCACCCAGGCTAAAGCATTCATGGCCGGGGGTTATGGCTCACTTTCACAGCGTGATGTTGATGAAGTGAGTACCGCACTGGATGCACTGAAAAACATCAAATTTTAATCAGGAGTTAATTATGTCAGTTGACGTTAAAGACGTAGAGCAGGTCGCGCAGGAACTGCAGGCGAAGTTTGATGCGTTCAAAGAAAAGAACGATAAGCGCCTGGAAGCAGTTGAACAGGAAAAGGGCAAGCTGGCGGGGGAGGTTGAAACCTTAAACGGCAAGTTGTCTGAACTGGATGAGCTTAAATCTGCGCTGGAAGAGGAACTGAAGCAGGTTAAACGTCCAGCCGGTGGTCCTCAGAGCAAAGCCGCAAGCGAACATAAAACCGCTTTCATTGGCTTTATGCGTAAGGGTAAAGATGACGGGCTGCGCGAACTTGAACGCAAAGCTCTGCAGGTCGGTGTGGATGAAGATGGTGGCTATGCCGTGCCGGAAGAGCTGGATCGCACGATCCTTAATCTTCTGAAAGATGAAGTGGTGATGCGCCAGGAGGCGACAACCATCACAGTCGGCGGTGCTAACTATAAAAAACTGGTTAACCTCGGCGGTACGGCTTCCGGCTGGGTTGGTGAAACTGATGCCCGCCCGGAAACCGATGCGTCTAAACTCGGTCAGATTGAGCCGTTCATGGGAGAAATTTACGGTAACCCGCAGGCGACTCAAACCATGCTGGATGATGCCTTTTTCAATGTCGAAGACTGGATCAACAGCGAACTGGCAATTGAGTTTGCAGAGCAGGAAGAAATCGCCTTTACCAGCGGTAACGGGACGAAGAAGCCGAAAGGTTTTCTGGCATACGCTTCCACGCTTGATCCGGACAAGACTCGTGCATTTGGTACTCTCCAGCACATTCTCTCTGGCGCTGCGGCAGGCGTAACGGCTGATGCGATCATCAAACTGGTCTACACGCTGCGTAAAGTGCATCGTAATGGCGCTAAGTTCATGATGAACAATAACAGTCTGTTTGCTATCCGAATCCTGAAAGATTCAGAAGGCAACTACCTGTGGCGTCCTGGTCTGGAACTTGGTCAGCCTTCCTCTCTGGCCGGGTACGGTGTGGCAGAGAACGAACAGATGCCGGATATCGCTGCTGATGCTAAAGCAATAGCATTTGGCAATTTCAAGCGTGGTTACACCATTGTTGACCGCATCGGGACCCGTATTCTTCGTGACCCCTACACCAAAAAACCATTTGTTGGTTTCTACACCACCAAACGAACCGGGGGGATGCTGGTGGATTCTCAGGCCATTAAACTGCTGCAGATCGGCACTGGCGCTTAATTCTCTGGGGCTTCGGCCCCGATTTTTCGAGGTGATTTATGCCTGAATTATTGCGTGAACTTAAGTGGTCCCCAGATGGTTGTATTGTCGAATCCATTCCCGCTGGGGTGTATTCGGACGGTGAGCTACCTGCCCGCGCTGAGGAAATTGCTACCGAACTCGGTATTATCAAATTTGGTGATGGCGATGATCATGTTCCTGCAGAGCCAGAGCCAGAGCCAGAGCCAGCGGTAACAAAACGCGGGAAAACAAAATGAAGCCATCCATACAAGAGCTTCGCTACCAATGCCGCATCGACAGTGATGACGATGCCGAAGATGTAATGCTGGAACTGTACCTTAATGCCTCTCTGAAACATGCCGAAAAAATTGTTAATCGCCATCTTTATGATGACGCTGTTCCGGAAGATGACCCGGATGGACTGGTAATTGATGACGATGTCAAGCTGGCCCTGATGTTGCTGGTATCGCACTGGTATGAGAACAGAGAGCCAGTAAGTCACGACAGCGTCAATACTATTCCATTCGGTGTTGAGGCGATTCTCAAACAGCACCGCAAAAGACCGGGAACGTAGGAGGGAGTATGCAGGCAGGTCGATTACGCCATCGCGTTACTATCCTGAACTTTACTTCTTTTCGTGATACGACAGGCCAGCCGGTTGAAGAGTGGCGGGAGGGAAAGACCATATGGGCGGAAGTGTTGGGTATCAGCGGCAGGGAGCAGTTGCAATCGGGTGCGGAAACGGCGCAGGCAACGATCCGGGTGTGGGTCCGTTTCCGGCGTGATGTGACTGCTGCGTCAAGATTAAAGGTGCTCACAGGACCATTTAAAGGCGCGGTACTGAATATCATCAGTCCCCCCATACCCTACAGCAAAGCCACCAGGCTGGAAATACTCTGCAAAAATGGAGCGGAAAAGTGATTGATATCAGTATTGATTTTTCTGGCCTTGAAGCGATTTCCCGTGATCTGGAATTACTGAGCCGCGCCGAAAACAACAAAGTTCTGCGTGATGCCACTCGAGCTGGTGCAGAGGTTCTGAAAGACGAGGTGGTAGAAAGGGCGCCTGAACGAACCGGCAAACTGAAAAAAAACGTGGTGGTGGTGACCCAAAAAAGCCGCCGCCGCGGGGAGATTTCTTCCGGCGTCCATATTCGTGGCGTTAACCCGCGCACCGGAAACAGCGATAACACGATGAAGGCGAATAACCCGAGAAACGCCTTTTACTGGCGATTCGTTGAGCTGGGCACCGCGAACATGCCTGCACATCCGTTTGTGCGACCCGCTTACGATACTCGCGAGGAAGAGGCCGCCAGCGTCGCCATTGCCAGGATGAATCAGGCTATTGATGAGGTATTGAGCAAGTGAATGAAGATGATATCTACGCTTTGCTTTCTCCCCTGGCAGAAGGGCGGGTATATCCCTACGTTGCGCCATTAGGTAGTGACGGAAAACCGTCTGTCTCGCCACCCTGGATTATCTTTTCCATCGTCGATGATGTTTCCGCTGACGTACTGTGTGGCCAGGCAGAGAGCAGGGTTTCCGTTCAGGTCGATGTGTATGCCACAACGATCACTGAATCACGATCCCTGAGAGATTTGGCGCTCGCATCGCTTAAGCAGTTAAACCCTACAGAGGTGGTAAAAATCCCCGGGTACGAGCCAGATTATCGGCTCTACCGTGCCACCCTGGATTTTAAAGTTACCCCCTGACAATTAATTCACCCAACGAACCCGCCTGATGGCGGGTTTTCTTTTTCCAGGAGACAGCTATGTCTGCACTTTATGAAAAATCGCAGCTGACGAAGATCCTTATTTCCTCCCTGCCAGCCACCAAAGAAACGATGGATTCCGCAACCTTCCTCGATCTGAGTTGCACCATCAAAGAAATTCAGTTCACCGGTGGTCAGAAGCAGGATATCGACGTAACAACGCTTTGCTCGACCGAGCAGGAGAATACTAACGGTCTGCCTTCTCCGTCAGAAATCTCTCTGTCCGGAAACTTCTACAAGAATCCGGCGCAGGATGCCTTGCGTGATGCGTATGACAACGATACGACCTACGCTTTCCAGGTTATCTTCCCGTCCGGCAATGGCTTTAAGTTCCTGGCTGAAATCCGCCAGCACACCTGGTCTTCCGGTACCAACGGCGTAGTGGCGGCAACGTTCTCCCTGCGCCTGAAAGGTAAGCCTGAAAGCATCGAGTCTGGCTCCTGAGAGGTCTCATGAAGAATATTAAAAATCTCGCCCTGGCTAAGATGTCGGGATTTCGTCATAAGACGGTCGCCGTTCCTGAGTGGGAAGGCGTCAAAGTGGTTCTCCGTGAGCCGTCAGGTGAAGCCTGGCTGCGCTGGCAGGAGGTGGTGAAAGGGGGGGCCGACGATGAAAATGTGTCGGTATCGGAAAAGGCGCACCGTAATCTTTGCGCTGACGTGGTGCTCTTCATTGACGTTCTGTGTGACACCGATAAGCAACCGGTATTCAGCGTAGACGAAGAAGAGCAGGTGCGTGAAATTTACGGGCCCGTGCACTCACGTCTGCTCAAACAGGCGCTTGACCTGATCAACAATGCGGACGAAGCGCGGGAAAAGTCTCAACCCCCGGCGTAAAGTTTCTGATGTCGCTTGCGCTCCGGATGGGGCGCACGCTCTCAGAGCTTCGGCAGAATATGACGGCAAGCGAGCTTCTGATGTGGATTGAGTACGACAGGCAAAGCCCGGTTGGCGATATTCGCGGTGATATCCATGCAGCGCAGATTGTCTCTGCCATCTACGGCTCGCAGGGGGCAAAAGTACCGCTGGACGATGCGATCCTGCGCTGGGGTGGTGATGAGCAATCAGAACCGAAGGACCCGTTTGCAGGGCTTGAGGCGGCACTTACAGCTGCGACACAATAATTGCTTCACATGCCTTCAATGTAGCGATACGCTCTTTCCTTAAGTAAAGGAGGCGTTATGGAACCACTGGTAGTAGTGTTTGGAATATTCGGCTGGTTGATAAATCTAATTGTGATTTTTTATTTAATACGGTTTAGCACAAGGGCAAATGAACAAGTTGAAGCCCTTAAAGAGATAAATAAAAAACAAGATGCGCAAATAGATTTATTAATACAAGTCGCTCACAAAAGAAAAGACAGTTTATAACTCACGACCCGCTATCAAGCGGGTTTTTTTATGGGTGAAAATATGGCTACGTTGCGCGAACTGATCATCAAAATATCTGCAAACTCTCAGTCATTTCAGTCTGAAATTTCTCGTGCTTCAAGAATGGGGAATGACTATTACCGGGTAATGCAGACTGGAGGACGCCAAGCGGCCGCAGCTTCGCGTGAAACTCAGCGTGCCTTAGCTGAGGTAACTAGTCAAATAAACACCGCGAAGGCCTCAGCGCTGGGAATGGCAGGTGCATTTGCTGGAGTATTTGCGACTGGTCATCTTATATCGCTGGCCGATGAATGGAGCTCTGTTAATGCCAGGCTAAAGCAGGCTTCCCAATCGTCTGATGATTTCACGGAGTCTCAGCGGGCGCTGATGGATATTAGCCAACGAACCGGAACCGCCTTCTCTGATAATGCGAGTCTTTTTGCGCGTTCCGCCGCATCAATGCGTGAATACGGATACAGTTCGCAGCAAGTTCTGGATGTAACCGAGGCCATTTCTACTGGACTAAAGCTATCCGGCGCCAGCACGGCAGAGGCAAGTTCTGTTATCACCCAGTTTAGTCAGGCATTAGCTCAGGGCGTTCTGCGGGGCGAGGAATTCAACTCTGTTAACGAAAACGGTGATCGAGTTATCCGTGCGCTGGCCGCTGGGATGGGTGTAGCTCGTAAAGATCTGAAGGCAATGGCCGATCAGGGGATGCTAACCGCAGATAAAGTTGTCCCGGCCATGATAAGTCAACTTGGCACTATGCGTGGTGAATTTGAGGCAATGCCGCAGACCGTTTCTGCTGCCACGACGAAAGTCGAAAATGCTTTCATGGCATGGGTAGGTGGAGCTAATGAAGCTACTGGTGCGACAAGTGCTCTTGTTGCTGTATTGAATACAGTTTCTGACAATATCGACACTGTGGCTACGGCTGCCGGAGCTTTGGCTGCAATAGGTGGAGCTCGCTATCTTGGAGGGATGTTTGGCGATCTTGGGAACCAAACGGCGCAATTAATAGATGCCAGAAAGAACGAAATTGCGCTCGCATCTGCAAGGGCTGAATCTGCTACCCAATCACAACGAAAGGCGGCAGCAGATGCGATTGCTGCCGAGCGTGCTTATCAGCTCTCGCTATCCGAGTTGGAACTTGCAAAAAACACAAATGCAGAAGCGACAGCTACACAAAATTCTATTGCCAAACGGCGTGAAATGATAGCCGCCAATGCCACTCTCGTTCAGTCAAATAAAGCAGTATCAGCGTCGCAAGAAGCACTCAACCGATCAACATCGGTAATGAATTTATTCAAGTCTGGCGCTACGGGGCTTTTGTCGTTAGTTGGTGGTTTGCCAGGAATTTTAATGTTGGGTGCTGGGGCGTGGTACACGATGTATCAACGCCAAGAACAAGCCAGGGAATCTGCAATCCAATATGCGGACACAATCGAGCAGGTACGAGATAATCTGAAATCAATGTCTCAGACGCAGATATCCGCCAACCTTGGACAGGCGAATATTTCACTGGATGCTCAAAATAGTGCGATTGAACAGCAGAAGCAGAAAGTTGCTGAATTATCCAATCAACTTTATAACGCAAAATTAGCAGCCAATTCTGCTTCAGATGGAACATGGCTGTATAACGATGCGGTTGAGAAATCAGCAGAGTTTGCTTCAGAACTTGCGGTTGAAGAAGGCCGACTTGAGCAAATGCTCAATAAAAGAAAGCAAACACAACAGTTAATAAACGACATAACTGATCAGGCTATAAATAAAACAGTAGAAATGGCTGGCGCCGTAAGTTCTCTTACAGAGATGTATGACCGTCTGAACAAGGTTTCCAGACAGTCTACAGCAGTGTCCCCACCAAAATATGCAGGGCCTGTACTTCCTGCACTTGATAATAAGCAGCAGCAAGCTATAGACAAGGCGCAGCGACAGCTTGAGTTGTCCGGTCTTAAGGGATTGGACAAAACCCGCAAGCAGGCGGAATTCGATGCATCTGACCTTAATCTCCCTGCTGGTTGGCGTGAGAAGTATGTCAGCATGGAAGTTGAGTCAGCCAGGCAGTTGCAAGCTATTCGTGACTCAAGCCGCCATAAGGGCGGGAAATCCGAGGCGGAAAAAACAGCTGATGCCTATGACAAGCTGATCAAACAGCAAAAAGAGCAGATTGCCCTGCAAGGCCAGAATACTGAACTGGCGAAGGTTAAATACCAGGTTAGTCAGGGCGAACTTGCTTCTCTGACGGAAGCCCAGAAAAAGACGGTATTGCAGAATGCTGCGCTGATTGACCAGGTTAAATTACGTGAGCAACTGCGAAATTACGAAGCCAACCTTGCCGACAGTAACGCCAGCGCCCGCGCAGCCAATGAAGCGCAACTGCTGGGATACGGGCAGGGAACCAGGTTCCGTGAAAGACTTCAGGAGCAGTTCAATCTTCGTAAGGAGTTTGAGCAAAAGAATACCGATCTTCTCCGCCAGCGTCAGGCTGGTGAAATCGACGAGACGTTCTATCAGCAGGGGCTGGCACTTAATAAGCGCTATCTCGAGGAGCGTCTGCGCGACCAGGAGGGATATTACGCAGCTTCTGATGCGCAGCGTGACGACTGGATGACGGGACTGTCTGAGGGTTATGCGAACTGGGTGGACGAAGCTACTGATTATTCTTCCATGGCCGCTGACGGCATGAAGCAGGCTATGGGGGGCGCCGTCACCACGATCACCGACATGCTCAATGGCAACGTTGACAGCTGGAAGGACTGGGGCGTCAGCGTACTGAAGATTATCCAGAACGTTCTGGTGAACATGGCTGTTGCTAACGGCGTCAGCTCAATTGGGTCGCTGTTCAGTTTTGGCGCCTCATCAGCCGCTACCGCCAGCAGCGGTACCGCTATTCAGAATGCTGGGGCGAACTTCACCTTTAATGCGAAGGGTAATGTTTACGACTCTCCGTCCCTGAGCGCTTTCAGCAATGGCGTTTTCCAGACGCCTCAGCTGTTTGCTTTTGCCAAAGGCGCAGGGGTTTTTGCCGAGGCAGGACCGGAAGCCATTATGCCACTCACGCGGGCAGCTGACGGTTCGCTTGGCGTTAGGGCAGTTGGTACTCCGCAGGTCTCTGGCGGCGTGCCTTCAGTTAACTTCGGCGATATCAATATTCAGGGCGGATCTCCACAGGCGTCCAGTCAGGGTACTGCCGGAGCAGCAGGCTGGCAGCTTAAGGATGCCATCACTGGCGTCATTAACGAACAGGCCAGCATGCCTGGATCGCCTCTGTGGCGTTTAATCAAGGGGGTTTAACCATGGCAGTCGAAACCTTCAGCTGGTGCCCAAAGGTTGCCTCTCAGGTTGATACAAATTTTCGTACCCGAAAGGCACAGTTTGGCGATGGCTATGCGCAGGTGGCCGGAGACGGTATCAACCCGGTAACACCTCAGTGGAGCGTGAGCTTTACCGGTGACGAGGCTTACATTCAGGCCATTAAAAACTTTCTCAACAGACATGCCGGGTGGAAGTCATTTATCTGGAAGCCGCCGCTTGAGCCTTCAGGTTTATGGCGCGCGGAATCCTTCCAGATATCTACCCACGGCAACAAAAAATACACCCTCAGCAGCACATTCATACAGGCATACCATCCATGAGTATTTCATCTGATGTCCAGAAACTGGAACCGGGTAAACGCGTCCGCCTGATCGAGGTGGATGGCTCAGCGTTCGGTGCGGGTATTCTTCGCTTTCACAACGAGACAATCCCGCATACCGAGGCGGAAATCATCGCCGCAGGCGGCGACGAGTCAAAACTTGAGCCGAAGTCGGTGTGGTGGCAGGGGCAGGAGTATGGCGCGTGGCCGTATGAACTGACCGGCATATCTGTCAGCAGTGACGGGCAGAGTTCACGGCCGTCTCTCACCGTGGCAAACATCAGCGGCACGATTGGCGCGCTGTGCCGAAGATTTCAGGGGATGGCTAAAGCAAAGGTGATCATCCATGACACCTTTGCACACTACCTGGACGCAAGAAATTTTCCTGGCGGGAACCCGACTGCGAATCCCAACGAGGAGCGCAAACAGGTTTATTACATTGACCGTAAATCAGGGTCAGACGATGAAACTGTAGAATTTGAGCTTTCCAGTCCAGCCGATCTGCGCGGGCAACTCATTCCGACCCGGCAAATTCAGCCAATGTGCACGTGGTGCATGCGTGGCTGGTACAAAACCGGGAACGGCTGCACCTACGCCGGGCAAAACGGCTGGTTCGATAAAGACGGCAATCGGGTGGACGATCCTTCACAGGATGTTTGCTCCGGATTGCTGTCAACGGGCTGTAAACCTCGCTTCGGAGAGAATGAACAGCTGGATTATGGCGGGTTCCCCGGCGCTTCACTTCTGAGAGGATAATCATGCGCGACAAAACAGTTAGCGCCATTCTGGCGCATGCCGCCGCATCCTTCCCCGAGGAGTGCTGTGGCGTGGTTATTCAGAAGGGGCGGGTGGAGAAATACATCCCCTGCAAAAATAATGCTGAGTCGCCGACTGAGCAATTTGAACTCAATCCTGAGGATTATGCGGCCGCCGAAGAGCAGGGAACTGTGGTGGCGATCGTCCACAGTCACCCCGGCGACGGGGCAACAACCCAGCCGAGTGAACTCGACATGCTGATGTGTGATGCCACGGAACTGCCCTGGATTATTGCATCGTGGCCTGAGGGCGACATTCGCACCGTCATGCCTCGCGGAGACCGTCCCCTCACAGGGCGCCAGTTTGTACTCGGGCATGCAGACTGCTGGTCTCTCATTATGGACTATTTCCGCATCGAACACGGCATTGAACTGCCCAACTACAGCGTAGATCGGCACTGGTGGGAGCAGGGTGAAAACCTCTATATGGACAACTGGCAGGAATGCGGTTTCCGTGAGTACGACGGTCCAGCTCAGCCCGGTGACATGGTTATCATGCAGGTACAGTCCACCGTCCCGAACCATGCCGGGATTTTGCTTGATGGCAACATGCTACTGCATCACATGTATGGCCAGCTAAGCCAGCGTATTCCCTACGGTGGTTATTACCGTGACCGTACCATCAAAATTCTGCGTTATAAGGATTTGATGTAATGGAAAGAAAAACCGTTATCAAACTCAGCGGTTCAATGGCTCAGCGATTTGGCAGGACCCACCGCCGCGCGTTAACGTCTGCCAGTGAGGTATTCAGGGCGCTATCTAACACAATTGATGGATTTGATGCCTACCTGCGTGAGACCAGAGCGAAGGGGCTGGACTTTGTCATCTTCCGAAACCAAATAAACATAGGAAAGGAAGAGTTTGATCTTCTTGGACCTGGCGATGAACTTCGCATTATCCCTGTAATACGCGGCAGTAAAAGGGCGGGCCTCTTTCAAATTGTTACTGCCGCCGCAATTGCGGCTTTTACCTGGTGGAACCCAATAGGATGGGCAGCAGGTACACAAATGGCGCTATATGCCGCAGCTGGTTCTATGGCTGTGGGTGGTGTAGTGCAAATGCTTTCCCCTCAGGTTGCTGGTCTGAGGATGCGACAGGACCCAGATAATAAGCCTTCCTATGCGTTTGGCGGACCCGTCAATACTACGGCATCCGGTAACCCCGTTCCTTTGCTTTACGGACAGAGGGAAATAGGCGGTGCGATTATCTCAGCCGGGATTTATGCAGAAGATCAGCAATAAACCAAACTACCCATTTCAAGCCACCTGACGGTGGCTTCTTTTATGGACGCGATATGACGACGACGATCATCAAAGGCCGCGGTAAAGGTGGCAGCAATCAGACCCGAACACCCGTTGAAGCACCGGACAGCATTCAGTCCATTGCAAGGGCAAAGGTGCTGATTGCGCTTGGAGAGGGTGAGTTCGCTGGCGGGCTTGATGGTAAAAACATTTTTCTTGGTGACTCATCTTCGTACACGCCTCTTCAGAACGCCGACGGAAGTTATAACTTCAATAATGTGAAATATGAGTTCCGTTCCGGTACTCAGGACCAGGACTACATTCAGGGCTTCCCCGGCATTGAAAACGAACTTCAGGTTTCATACGAGCTGAAACAGGCTGTGCCGTACGTGCGCGCGGTATCCAACACGCAGCTCTCTGCGCTGCGAATTCGCCTGGGATGGCCAACTCTCTTGCTCCAGAAAAACAACGGCGACAAAGTCGGCACCCGCGTCGAGTATGCTATCGATCTGTCGGTAGATGGCGGGCCGTATGAAACGGTGGTTAACGGTGCTGTCGATGACAAAACCACGTCGCTTTATGAGCGCAGTCACCGCGTTAACCTTCCAAAATCCTCGACTGGCTGGCAGTTACGGGTTCGCAGAATCACGCCGGATTCCACGAGCGTGAATATCGTGGACACCATGCGCGTTGTAGCTGTAACTGAAATTATTGACGCCAAACTTCGCTACGTTAACACAGCGCTGCTGTATGTAGAGTTTGACGCAAAGCAGTTCCCTAATGGCATTCCTCAGGTTGTGTGCAATCCGAAGGGGAGAATCATCCGTGTACCTGATACCTACGATCCTGAAACCCGCACTTACTCTGGTACATGGGAAGGTGTGTTTAAATGGGCATGGACGGATAACCCAGCCTGGATTTATTACGACATCATTCTGAACGAGCGTTTCGGGCTGGGGCAAAGAATCGATGCGACTCAGATAGACAAGTGGGAACTTTATCGCATCGCCCAGTATTGCGATCAGCTGGTACCAGACGGCAAGGGCGGCAGCGGGACGGAGCCGCGTTTTCGTTGCAACGTTTATATCCAGGACCGTAATGACGCCTGGACCGTACTTCGTGATCTGGCGGGTATATTTCGCGGCATGACGTACTGGGGTGACAATAAGATGTATGTCCTGGCTGATATGCCCCGCGATGTGTGGCATATCTATAACCACGCCAGCGTAGTTGAGGGTAAATTTACCTTTGCGGACCCGAGTGAAACCACCCGAAACACTGCCGCGCTGGTGAACTGGTCAGACCCTGCCAACCACTACAAAGATACGCCTGAGCCTGTTTACGATAGCGATCTGGCCATGCGCTTCGATTATCGTCAGCTCGAAATGACTGCGATCGGCTGCACCAGGCAGTCAGAGGCAAACCGGCGGGGGCGCTGGGCGCTGCTTACCAACGGTATCGGCGAGGTGGTGACCTTCAGCACAGGCATGGACGTCCCCCCTGTTGGTGAGGTGATCGGCGTGGCTGCTAACGAGCTGGCCGGAAGAACTATCGGCGGCAGGGTGAGTGCGGTTAACGGCCGCAACATAACCCTCGATCGCGCTGCTGATGTGAAAGCCGGTAACAGGCTGTTTTTGAATCTTCCGTCAGGCACAGCTCAGGCCAGAACCGTCCAGGCCGTTAACGGAAACACAGTCACTGTCACCACACCATACAGCGAAACGCCGGAGGCTGAATGTAACTGGGGTGTGGACTCTGACGATCTGTTTATAGCGCTTTTCCGTGTTACGGGAACGCGGGACAACAACGACGGTACTTTCGAGGTCACCGGGACGACTTACAACCCTGATATCTATTCCGCTGTTGATACCGGCGCAAGACTGGACGAGCGGCCAGTCAGTGTCATTCCGCCAGGGGTTCAGGCTCCCCCAGGAAATATCGTCGTAGACAGTTACTCTACGGTTAACCAGAACATTGCGATTACCACCATGCGCGTTGCCTGGGATGCTGTTCAGGGTGCAGTTGCGTACGAGGCGGAATGGCGGCGTGACAGCGGCAACTGGATTAGTGTGCCACGAACGTCTTCTCTCGGCTTTGAAGTGCAGGGTATCTACTCGGGTCGCTATCTGGTCCGCGTCAGGGCGGTGAACGCCAGCGACGTTTCATCAGTGTGGGCGACATCACCAGAAGTAAATCTTACGGGTAAAGTGGGCAATCCACCGAAGCCGGTTGGCTTCATCGCTTCTGAAAATGTGGATTTCGGCATCGAGCTGAACTGGGGATTCCCGGCGAATACCGACGACACGCTGAAGACGGAAATTCAGTACAGCCTGACCGGTAGCGAAGATGATGCAATGCTGCTGGCCGATGTGCCTTATCCGCAGCGCAAATATCAGCAGATGGGCCTCAAGGCTGGGCAGATTTTCTGGTACCGCGCTCAGCTGGTGGACCGCAGCGGCAACGAATCAGGGTACACAGAATGGGTGCGAGGACAGGCCAGCATCGATGTTTCCGACATCACAGATGTGATCCTGGAGGACATGAAAGGCTCCGATACGTTCAAAGACCTGATCGAGAACGCTGTGGACAGCAATGAAAAAATTGCTGGCATGGCTAACGATATCAAACAGGCCAACGACGAACTGGAGCAGCAAGCGAAAGACATCCTGGAGAACGCTGACGGGCTGGCTCAGGCCGAAGTGAAGATCGACGAGATTTCTGTGTCGATGGACGGCATGACGGGAGGAGTGAAGAACTCGGCAATCGCGATTATTCAGAATGGGCTGGCGCAGGTGGTAAGCCGTCGCTCGCAGACCGCCACGAACGCCGGGAACAGTGCCAGTATAGACAGAGTGGATACTACGATTGCCGATACCAGCCAGGCGGTCGCACGCGCGCTGGTCACACTGGATGCAGAAGCTGGTGGCAATATCTCTAACTCAACGGACCTGACAGAAACTCTTGCTGATTTCACCCAGGCTTCGGCAACAAAAATCAACACTCTGACTGTTAAATCAGGCGAAAACAGTGCAGCGATAAACGTCAACGCACAGGCTATAGCAGATGTAAACGGTAACCTCAGCGCGATGTATAACATCAAGGTGGGGGTGTCCAGTAACGGGCAGTATTACGCTGCCGGGATGGGTATTGGGGTTCAAAATACACCCTCCGGCATGCAGTCACAGGTAATCTTCCTGGCAGACCGTTTCGCCGTGACTACTATGGTCGGCGGGACTGTAACACTGCCGTTCGTTATCCAGAATGGCCAGGCCATTATCAGGGATACAGTCATTGGCGACGGGACCATAAGCAATGCAAAAATTGGCAATTACATCCAGTCGAACAATTATGTTGCCGGCTCTGTTGGCTGGAAACTGGATAAGTCCGGGACGTTTGAGAACTACGGTTCGACAGCTGGGGAGGGAGCCATGAAGCAGACCAACCAGACAATCAGCGTCAAGGATGGCAACAACGTTCTGAGAGTGCAGGTTGGCCGATTAACGGGGGTGTTCTGATATGGCTTATGGAATACAGACCTGGGATGCTTCGGGAAACCCCAACAACTACGGAATCAAGCCCGTTTCCGTTGTTGGACGTATACAACTTGCCGCCGGACAAAACTCCGGCAGCTGGTCTTTCACTGTACCCTCAGGAATGAAGGTCGGTTTTGCGCTCTCACTTGATGAAGGAGGTAACAGCGTAGGGAGGAGCATTGTCGCGTCAGGGAACACAATAACCGTAACCGCAGCCTCTTCTGTGGGCCTGGGTAATTACCCGGCCTCTAAATGTGAGGTGGTCGTTTTCATGGAGAAAGCATAATGGCCGAATTTGGCGCGATGATATTAATGGATAACGGGAATCCCTTTGTAACGCCACAATCAACGCCTTTCTGTCTTTACGGGAAGTATACCTTCAATTCATCCGCGAATGGCAGTTCTCAGCAGGTTGCTCAAAATATCGCTTTAAACGCTGATTACCCAGTGATGGTTTTTATCAAAACCACCAATACAGCACAGCCCACTCCGGTTATGTCTTACAGGAACGGCGGTAATGTGTATGTTGCTGGTGTTAATCCCTACAACCAAAGTTTCACTTTAACGGCGTACGTTTTTGCCATATTCCCGCAGATATTACCGAAATGGGGTTTGGCAATATGGGATGCGAGCGGAAAGCTTGTGTTAACTAATGAGTCCCGTGTGCTATCAGACCTGCAGACGGTTGGCACGCCTGGTGCAAACGGCGGGATAAATATTGACCAGACGCTGAGCGGGTCATGGGCCGTTGCACCTGCTCAGTTGGGTCAGACCATCATTGTGAATAATTCAACCCAGCCTCCGACTATCTACACGATAAATGCTTATTCTTCATGCAGGTTTGACGGGGCCAATACGAGGATAAACGCAGGGGGGACCTCCACTGGGGCAGGTTCACCTGGAGGGGGAACGAATACTGGCATTTCATTAACCGCCATAAATACAGCGGCCTATGATTGATTGATCGTTTTTAGCGATCAATAACATAATATTGATCTATCCAATCAATTATACCCACCAGAATTGTATTGGTATCGTCTAAGATACTGAATTCCTCTGGATACTATCAAAATGAGAAAACTGATTATCTGCATGGCAGGCGCTGTCATGCTTACAGGATGCGCTGGCGTAATTGAGAAACAGGAACCAGTTTGCAGCGGCACTGCAATCGTTGGCGGTCAGGAAACTACGGTTCAGATTTACGGTGTGCGTAAACAAAACAACCAGACGCAGTACCGGGCTGGATATCCTTTCAGCTGGCGCTGGGTAAGTGCGAATACATTTACCGAAACAACCTGCAAATAACCCACTACGCTTAAACATAAACCTCGCTCCGGCGGGGTTTTTTTATTGCCTGGAGAAAATATGCTTTATAACACCGGCACCATCGCCATTAATGGAAATACCGCCACCGGGACGGGCACAAACTGGACGGCACCGGCCAGCCAGATTCGCGTGAGCCAGACCATTATTGTGCTCTCTAACCCGGTCCAGATGTTTCAGATTACCGCTATCAACAGCGGCACATCGTTAACCGTTACCCCAGCTGCGTCACCGGCACTGAGCGGACAGAAGTACGGCATCCTCGTTACCGACAGCCTCTCCGTCGATGGCCTGGCGCAAAGTATGTCGCAGCTCATTAACGAGTATGACGAGAACATTGGAGCATGGGAGACGTTCGCCAGCACCTCAGCGAACCAGTTGGTCACTGTGACAATCAACGGCACCAGCCTCAGCATTCCGGCCATTGGTGGTCTCGCCCGCAAAGGGGCAAATAGCGATATCACAGAGCTGAAAGGGTTAACTACAGCACTGAGTATTGCCCAGGGGGGGACCGGCGCAAAGACAGCGGCTGAGGCTCGCAAAAATCTTGAATTAGTTGATAGTTCCGGGCTAATTCCAATAAGCATGGGAGGGACTGGAGCCAAAAATGATACTGATGCCAGAAAGAATATTAAAGCTGTAGGGATAGATAATACAGAAGAAATAACTGGACTAAAAACTTTTACAAGTAAAATAACGGCATATGGAATTAACGAAGGATTCACTACATCAGCGAATTATCCCAGTTTGGTTTTACGAGACTACAATCTTGGAGATGTGATCGGCAAACGAATAGGCCTGGAACAAAAGGAGGGTACTCTTTATGTTTGGAGACGAGGTGACGCTCTTACTACTGGATCAACGACCGTATATTTCCCTAATACTAGTGGAACGCTTGCATTGCAGGGGACATCTGGGCTGCAGTACAAAGAGGACATTGCAGAAGCCGATCTAAAAGAAGCTCTTAATCGAATAATGTCGCTTAAGATGGTTAACTTTAAATATATTGACGATGATCTGCACAGGATCCGTTTCGGTATCATTGCGGAAGAAACTGAGCTTGTTGCGCCTCAATACATAAAGCATAACCGTGAAATTGACCCAGAGGCGGAATACAGCGACAGTGAGCTTGATGAAGTTGGTCGACCTTATAAACCAGTGTACCGGGATCGCCCATCTGTAGATACTAACCCCATAGTAATGGACCTTCTCGGAGTTGTTCAGTATCAACAAAGGGAGATTGAAGAACTTCGCACATTGATTAAATTGCTTGGCGAAAAGTGATAGCAAATCAACTTCAAGAGTAATGCCGCAGCTGCATTGAGAGTGAAAGCGGGCTGCGGCAGCTTGAATTAGAAGGGCATATCAGTGAAAAGCTTCTGCTTTTCTCTATACGTTTTTAATTTATTACACTGTTTGTAATACGCTAAGGAAAAAAGATTTAGTAGATAACTGATTAGTCGGTCGTGGTTTTAGTAAAACCTCAAGTTAAAAATAGGATGCAACTTGTAGTTGGTTGAGCGACTTACCTTCTCTATAACAAGCAAACAGCCCGCTTAGATGGCTTTTTGCTCACCCCATCTTGAACAAACGCCGGAGTGAATGATACTGTATGTATATACAGTATTTGTTGTGAGTAACTTTATGCCGCGTCGTTCAGATATGGAGCTAGCCTTCCGGGCAGCAATAGTGCATGAAAGGTCAGGCCGCAGGTCTGTGAGAACGTCTGATTTCGTCAGAGAGCTGGAGAAAGTGAACTGGCATCTTTCTAATGCAGAGGCGAATCAGTGGATTGCACGCTATTCCCGTTGCTTCCGTGACGCTTCGACAGACCACAGCGATGACAAGACGTGGCTGATGTTCAATCCAAACGGACGTTTTATAGATTGCTCTCGAGCGGCCTGGCCGATAACTTCACCTGATTTTTTTGCAGAAATAACTGGGTGAAAAATATGCAAATTGGCTATGTAAGGGTGTCAACAAATGACCAAAATACAGATCTCCAGCGCCAAGCACTCGAACGCGCAGGATGTGAACAGGTTTTTGAAGAAAAAATGAGCGGGACGGTAGCGAACCGGCCAGCGCTCAAAAAGCTTCTGCGGACTCTGAATGCGGGCGATACACTGGTGGTGTGGAAGCTGGACAGGATAGGCCGCAACGTTCTGCATGCGCTGTTGATGTTCCAGCAGTTACAGGAAAAGGGTATCAACTTCCGCAGTATTACCGATGGCGTGGATCTCAAAACAGCCAGCGGCCGCTATAACTTTCGTAACATCCTTTCCGCAGCACAATATGAATCTGATCTTAATAGCGAACGTACCTTAGCAGGGCTGGCCGTAGCCAGGGCAAAATGGCGAGTTGGTGGTCGCAGGCCTAAGTTCACGGATGAGCAATGGCGGGAAATGGGGGAGCGGATGGCAACCGGTGAATCACGACAAAGCGTATCAAAAACGTATGGAGTAGGGCTCTCAACTCTGTATAAAAAGTTTCCAGCTAGCTGATAACGGGAAAGAAACAGAGAAGGGCACAAATATTGTGTACTTTAATGTGCCCTTTAATTTATTGATTGGTGGTTGAATTGTCAGTAACTTTTTGATTTAAGTGCAAAATTCTAATAAATTAGAACACTTTCTTAAATGGTTTCACTGAAACGTGTTCATAGACTCCTGCCGCTACGTACGGGTCAGCATCGGCCCAGGCCTGAGCTGCTTCCAGCGATTCAAATTCAGCAATAACGGTTGAGCCAGTAAATCCCGCAGCCCCTGGATCGTTACTGTCTACCGCTGGCATTGGACCAGCTGTCAACAAACGACCTTCATCATGCAGTAACTGTAAACGTGCTAAATGTGCCGGACGAACGGAAAGGCGTTTTTCGAGGCTATCAGCTTTGTCTTGAGCGTAAATAACATACAACACGGGCACAACTCCTTGTTCGGGAAAGTTGTAAAGTACGTTATTTGAAAGGGCGAAGATCTGCAACGGAAAGATGATGTCTTTGTTAAGGCCATGCATAAAGTAAGGGTAATTACGCCAAAAATGACATTTTCACTGATCCTGATCGTCTTGCCTTATTGAATATGATTGCTATTTGCATTTAAAATCGAGACCTGGTTTTTCTACTGAAATGATTATGACTTCAATGACCCTTGATTTACCTCGCCGCTTCCCCTGGCCGACGTTACTTTCGGTCTGCATTCATGGTGCTGTTGTGGCGGGTCTGCTCTATACCTCGGTACATCAGGTTATTGAACTACCTGCGCCTGCGCAGCCGATTTCTGTCACGATGGTTACGCCTGCTGATCTCGAACCGCCACAAGCCGTTCAGCCGCCACCGGAGCCGGTGGTAGAGCCAGAACCGGAACCTGAGCCGATCCCCGAACCGCCAAAAGAAGCACCGGTGGTCATTGAAAAGCCGAAGCCGAAACCTAAGCCAAAACCGAAGCCGGTGAAAAAGGTACAGGAGCAGCCAAAACGCGATGTCAAACCCGTAGAGTCGCGTCCGGCATCACCGTTTGAAAATACGGCACCGGCACGCCTGACATCAAGTACAGCAACGGCTGCAACCAGCAAGCCGGTTACCAGTGTGGCTTCAGGACCACGCGCATTAAGCCGTAATCAGCCGCAGTATCCGGCACGAGCACAGGCATTGCGCATTGAAGGGCAGGTTAAAGTTAAATTTGACGTTACGCCGGATGGTCGCGTGGATAACGTACAAATCCTCTCAGCCAAGCCTGCGAACATGTTTGAGCGTGAGGTGAAAAATGCGATGCGCAGATGGCGTTATGAGCCGGGTAAGCCAGGCAGTGGGATTGTGGTGAATATCCTGTTTAAAATTAACGGCACCACCGAAATTCAGTAAGCAGAAAGTCAAAAGCCTCCGACCGGAGGCTTTTGACTATTACTCAACAGGTAAGGCGCGAGGTTTTCCTTCAGGATCAACCGCGACATACTTAAATAATGCTTCTGTCGCTTTATAGCGTTGCCCAATTGGTTCAGACGCTACTTTTTTCACCCACACTTCAATATTAATGCTGACCGATGTCGTCCCTTTCTGGACACAGCGTGCATAGCAGCACACCACATCGCCGACCGCAACCGGCCGTAAGAAAGTCATTCCTTCAACCCGCACAGTCACTACGCGACCGTGGGCAATTTCTTTTGCCAGAATAGCGCCGCCAATATCCATTTGTGACATTAACCAACCACCAAAGATGTCACCATTGGCATTGGTATCGGCGGGCATGGCTAAAGTACGTAAAACAAGATCGCCCTGAGGGACGTTATGTGTTGTAGACATGGTAAAACCGACTTAAAAGGAAAATCACAGGCGCGATGCTACTATGATTTTCCTGAGGAGAACAGAGGAGATACAGCGCCAGCCCCGAAGGACTGGCAGTCTGGTTAGGATTTATCTTCCTGCGGCATGTGGCGGTAGATATAGATACCGCTTAACAATGTGAAGATTAAGGTAAGGGCGGTCAGGCCAAAGACTTTAAAGTTGACCCAAATATTTTGCGGCAGCCAGAATGCGATGTAGATGTTTGCCAGACCGCAAAGGATAAAGAAAACAGCCCAGGCCAGATTCAGCTTCGACCATACCGGTTGCGGCAGCGTGAGTTCTTTACCCAGCATCCGCTGAATTAGCGGCTTTTTCATCACCCATTGGCTGACTAACAGGGCTCCCGCAAATAGAGCATAAATGACTGTAACCTTCCATTTAATAAACTCATCATTGTGGAATAACAGCGTCAAGCCACCGAAGACGACCACCAGAACAAAAGTGATCAGGGCCATCTTCTCAACCTTACGAAAGCGAACCCAGCTATAGATAAGCACAATCGCCGTGGCGACGATCAGCGCCGCAGTAGCCGCATAGATGTCATAAATCTTGTAAAACGCGAAAAAGACAACCAGCGGTAAAAAATCAAGAAACTGCTTCATTTTACGATTCCGTAATCAAATGCTTAAGGTTATTGGCGAATCAACATATACAGGCGGAACAGATAGATGAGCAATATGGCTGAAATCAGGTTGCTCAAGGTGTTCGCCAGTACGGCACCAATTTCCGGGGTTAATGCGGCAAAAGAAGAGGCAAAAAGCAGCAACAGTGTTTTTGCCAGCAACCAGCTCAGTACTGCGGGTGCCACCAGACGCATATTCGCCCAAGTCAGCCGCATACTGCTACGCATCGAGGCAAAAACGCCCATTTTGCCCTGTACCAACATCACCGGTGCCAGGGCCAGTAAAATGGCCATGATAATTCCCGGAACGACCACCAGCATGATGCCAATCTGTACTAAAAGGGTAGTCAGAAAAATCAGAATAAATAACTTTGGCAATATCGGCGCACTGGCACCAATAGCTCGCAGCGCACTGACTCTCTGACCCGCAGACACCAGCTGGATAATTAATATTACGCCTCCGGCGAGAATGGCGTTACCGATTAATCCTGAAAAAGTGGACGCCGCTGAAGCCTGCAGCAAAATTTGTTGCTGTTCCGGTGACATATTCTGAACCAGGTCGAACAACCCACTACTGCCGCTAACGGGCACGCCGTCATTGAGCTGCGCAAGCTGTGCATCACTGGGTGAGAAAACATGCCCTAACACCACTGTGATAAACGCACATAGCAACGATACCAACAGAATGGTCATAAATTGATTACGGAAGAAATTTCCGGTGTCACGGTATACGGACTGCGCCGTGATAGACATGCACTCTCCTTGAGTTTTATGCAGGTGTTAATTAGCGGGCAATTGTACCCTGGTTAAGCCTCGGGTGGCAGCATCAGGTCTTGTATGGAAAAGCATATCTTTGTAAAGCGGAGGTAATTGCTGGCCTTCAGGCATGGGCAAATCGCGGCAAGTGGCGACCGAGTTAATATTTGCGTAGCGAAAATATTTAAAAATTGATTTAAATCACATTAACCAGGATTCTCAATGCAACTTCTAAATTAATCCAGATCAATAAAGGGTGAATTATCATATGTAATGTGATCTATGTAGGATCATTTGTTACTCCAATGTAGGTATATTCGTCACGTTTTTATAACCATAACGACGGAGCGGATATGAAAAAGTTAACAGTGGCGGCTTTGGCAGTAACAACTCTTCTCTCTGGCAGTGCCTTTGCGCATGAAGCAGGCGAATTTTTTATGCGTGCAGGTTCTGCAACCGTACGTCCAACAGAAGGTGCTGGTGGTACGTTAGGAAGTCTGGGTGGATTCAGCGTGACCAATAACACGCAACTGGGCCTTACGTTTACTTATATGGCGACCGACAACATTGGTGTGGAATTACTGGCAGCGACGCCGTTCCGCCATAAAATCGGCACCCGGGCGACCGGCGATATTGCAACCGTTCATCATCTGCCACCAACACTGATGGCGCAGTGGTATTTTGGTGATGCCAGCAGCAAATTCCGTCCTTACGTTGGGGCAGGTATTAACTACACCACCTTCTTTGATAATGGATTTAACGATCATGGCAAAGAGGCAGGGCTTTCCGATCTCAGTCTGAAAGATTCCTGGGGAGCTGCCGGGCAGGTGGGGGTTGATTATCTGATTAACCGTGACTGGTTGGTTAACATGTCAGTGTGGTACATGGATATCGATACCACCGCCAATTATAAGCTGGGCGGTGCACAGCAACACGATAGCGTACGCCTCGATCCGTGGGTGTTTATGTTCTCAGCAGGATATCGTTTTTAATTCCGCACAAAAACGACCCCGTAATATACGGGGTCAATAAGGACATGGTATAAAGGGTATTATTTCTTCGCTTCTACGCCATCAGTTTCAGAGCGAATTAAAAATTTCTCAGTTGTTTGCGGAATATTCTGAATCAGCCAGTCGGCCATTTGCTTTTCCTCATTTAAAATCGCTTCGATGGTTGGAATTGAAGCTGTATCACCGGCATTTTTTGCTGCTGCTAATAGTGAGGTGTAACAGGCGATTTCAAATTGCTCGAAGACATATCCGCTAATAGAGCCTTTGACTATTTCATCAGAAGGGAATATACCACCGATTGACTGCCCAAGCGCAGCCATTTTACTCATGGAATCTTTAATGACTGAACGTGAAATGTCATTACGATCAAGAATAGTTTCCAGTTGAACAATCTGGTTTTTGGTTTCACTAAGATGTTGTTCAATACGAGCGCGTAGTTCAGGATAATTATCTATACGGCTGGCCATGGATTCAAGCATAGATTCGGCTTGCTTTTCCATTGCGTGGGCGTCACGTAACCAGTCATGATAATGTTCAATACGATTCATGAAAATGTCCTCTTTATAAAATGACTAAAAGTTAAAATTCATATTTCAGGCTTTATTTTCGGCTTTCTTATTTACGTTATTAATGGCCAGATCAGTCAGTTTGATGTCGGTGGCCTTTTCTTCTTCCAGGGTTTCTTTCAGAAGCTTCGCTGCTTTACGGTAACCTAATTGTTCAGCCAGCGTCGCTAATGTCCCGTAACTGGCAATCTCATAATGCTCGACTTTCTGTGCTGCGGCAATCAGTGCGGCATCACGCACTTCGTTTTTCTCGGTACTTTCGATGACCTCATTAGCTTCTTCAATAAGACCTTCCATTGCCACACATTTCATGCGCTTAATTTTCAGGTTCGATTCGGACTCCACAACTTGATCAATACGTTCAATCTGTCCATGAGTTTCCTCGAGGTGCGCATGAAAAGCCTGACTTAATTTTTCATTTGATGTTGCTCTTGCGAGTTTTGCCAGTGCCCGGGTTAATTGTTTTTCTGCGCTGTAGGTATCTGAAAGCAGGTGAATAAATACATCTTCAATAGTCTTCATATTCATATTTTTCTCCAGTGAAATCACTGCGAGCCATACGGCCCGCAGATGCAATTATCTTTATCAGCTGATATTAATAATTAACGGTGAATCAGGATTTGCCTGATTTATTACCACCGCTTTGTTGACCGCCTTTTTTACCCGCTTCAGATGCGCGTTGCGGATCATTTTTAAAATTACCGCCGCTATGCTGACCGCCTTTACGGCCTGCGTCGGATGCCTTCTCACGGTCTTCGGCGAAATTTCCTGAACCACCACGATGTTCGGCCATGTTATTTCTCCCGTTGCGTTGCATTGTTTCATTAATATGAGTGTTGTGTGTCGACACTCATTAAAATTAGTCGCTAATGAGAATTAGTCAAATTAAGCGCAACGAGAAGATAGAGGGAAAATATATTTTGGGGAACATTCTGGATATATTAACAATTACCTGAGGAATAAGTGACTTAGAGAAAATTATTGATTTTACTGGTGTTATGTTGCGGGATTAATTTGTTTGATTATATTACTGTTGGGCGGAAAAATGACGTAAGTTGACGTTCGACCGGGGTAAGCGAAACGGTAAAAAGATAAATATTAAATGAATTTAGGATTTTTCCGGCTTCATTAAAGAAAGTTAAAATGCCGCCAGCGGAACTGGCGGCTGTGGGATTAACTGCGCGTCGCCGCTTTCATCGGTTGTACAAAAACTTTCAGTGCCGCCAGCATTTTCTCTGGCTCATTAATATGTTGCTCGATGATTTTAACAATGGCCGAACCAGAAATCGCGCCCGCAGCTCCTGCATCAATCGCTGCTTTTACCTGATCCGGGGCGGAAATACCAAATCCCTGCAATGGAGGTGCAGCGTTGTACTCTTTCAGCTTCGCAACCAGATGATTGAGGGGTAACGCGGCGCGGTTTTCTGCGCCGGTCACGCCTGCTCGTGACAGCAAATAGGTGTAACCACGACCGTAAGAGGCTATCTGGCGCAGCAGGTCGTCATCGGCATTTGGCGGGCAGATGAAGATAGGTGCGACATTATGACGCAACGCGGCCTGGCGGAAGGGCGCGGACTCTTCAACTGGCACATCGGCAACCAGCACCGAATCGACGCCGACTTTTTCGCACTGGGCATAAAACTCATCAATGCCTTTGTTAAACACCAGATTGGCATACATCAACAGGCCAATGGGAATGGTCGGGTGTTTCTGGCGAATCAGTGCCAGCATTTCAAAACATTGTGCCGGAGTCACACCTGCCGCAAAGGCGCGCAGAGTGGCGTTTTGAATCGTCGGGCCATCCGCCAGTGGGTCGGAGAAGGGGATACCTAACTCCAGCGCGTCAGCACCGGCTTCAATTAGCGTATCGATAATTTTCAATGACTGCTCAATGCCCGGATCACCGAGCGTGACGAAAGGAACGAATGCGCCTTCTTTGCGCTCCTTCAACTGGGCAAACAGAGATTCGTAGCGTTCCATCAGATTTCCCCTCGTGCTTTCAAAATATCGTGAACGGTGAAGATGTCTTTATCGCCGCGACCGGAAAGGTTAACCACCAGTAGCTGCTCTTTATCCGGGTTTTCGCGCATCATTTTCAACGCATGGGCCAGGGCGTGGGAGGATTCCAGCGCCGGGATGATCCCTTCGTGCAGGCACAGCGTTTTGAAGGCTTCAAGGGCTTCATCATCGGTAATAGACACGTAATCAGCGCGTCCAGTGCTGTTAAGATACGCGTGTTGTGGGCCGACAGACGGGAAATCCAGTCCGGCGGAGATGGAGTAAGATTCTTCAATCTGCCCGTCTTCGGTTTGCATCATCGGCGCTTTCATACCGAAATAGATACCCACGCGACCATGTTTTAGCGGTGCGCCGTGCTCGCCAGTTTCGATACCGTGACCACCTGGCTCCACACCAATCAGGCCGACGTTGGTTTCATTGATGAAATCAGCAAACATGCCGATGGCATTCGAACCGCCGCCAACACAGGCGATAACGGCATCCGGCAGGCGACCTTCTCTTTCCAGAATCTGCGCTTTGGTTTCTTCGCCAATCATCCGCTGAAACTCACGCACAATGGTCGGATAAGGATGCGGGCCAGCTGCGGTGCCCAGCATATAGTGCGCGGTTTCGTAACTACCGGACCAGTCGCGCAGCGCCTCGTTACAGGCATCTTTCAGCGTCGCGGAACCGCTATGCACCGGGATCACTTCCGCACCCATTAAGCGCATACGAAAAACGTTAGGCGACTGGCGTTCAACGTCTTTGGCACCCATATAAATACGGCATTTCAGGCCGAGCAGGGCGCTGGCAAGGGCCGACGCCACGCCATGCTGACCGGCACCGGTTTCGGCGATGATTTCGGTTTTACCCATCCGCTTCGCCAGCAACGCCTGCCCCAGCACCTGGTTAGTTTTATGCGCGCCGCCGTGCAGCAAATCTTCACGCTTGAGATACAGCGTGGTGTTCGTCCCGGCTGTAATGTTCTGGCATTTGGTCAGCGCGGTTGGACGCCCGGCATAGTTTTTCAGCAGGTCGTTGAACTGAGCCTGAAATTCAGGATCTTTTTGCGCACTGACAAAAGCTTCTTCCAGCTGGCGCAGAGCAGGCATCAGGATTTGTGGCACGTACATGCCGCCAAACTCACCAAAATAGGGGTTAAGTAATGTTGTCATTGTTCCTTTCCTTAATATGCGCGCAGCGTCTGGAAAACCGAGGCCAAAAGACGTGCGTCTTTGATGCCCGGTTGCGACTCTACAGCAGAATTAAAATCAAGTCCGGCGCAGCCGGTTTGTGCCGCTTCCACGCAGTTATCTGCGCCTAAGCCCCCCGCCAGCAGAACGTTGCCAAGCGATTGACCATTTAATAGTGACCAGTCAAAACGTTGCCCGCTTCCACCCTGGCCGTTGTCTAAAACATATTTATCAACGTGCTGAAACTCGCGGGCGGGCAGGGTTTCACCGACGCTTAATGCTTTCCAGATGGCAACATGTGCTGGCAGAGCTTCACGCAGCGTATCGATATACAGCTGTTCTTCATTACCATGCAGTTGCACTGCCGCCAGCGATAACACCTTAGCTTTGTCCACCACATCGGCAATATCGTGATTGCGGAACACGCCAACATACTGCAACGGTGCCGCAGCCATCACTTCCTGCGCCTGTTCAACGTTGACGCAACGCGGTGATGTCGCAACAAAAATCAACCCACCGTAAATCGCGCCCGCGTCATAAGCTGCTTTAGCATCTTGCCCACGCGTCAGGCCACATACTTTATTCTCACCCAGCAACACCCGGCGCACGGCGGCGTGCAAATCGTCATGGGCCATCAACGCCGAACCAATCAGAAAACCGTTAGCGAAGTGGCTTAACTCGCGCACCTGAGCGTAAGTATTGATGCCGGATTCGCTGATTACCGTCACGTTGTGCCCCAGTTTCGGCGCAAGCTCGCGGGTACGGTTGAGATCAATCGACAAATCACGCAGATCGCGGTTGTTGATGCCAACGACCTTTGCTCCCAATGCAATGGCGCGCTCCTGTTCCTCTTCATTACTGACTTCGGTCAGCACCCCCATCTCCAGACTGTGAGCGACGGCGGCAAGCTGGCGATATTGGTCGTCATCCAGTACTGAAAGCATTAATAAGCAGGCATCGGCCTGGTAATAGCGCGCCAGATAGATCTGGTAAGGGTCGATAATGAAGTCTTTACATAAAATCGGCTGCGGGGCGATTTGGCTGACGATGGGGAGGAAATCAAAGCTCCCCTGAAAATATTTCTCATCAGTCAGCACCGAAATTGCCGAAGCGTAATGTTTATAAATGGCGGCAATGCGTGCTGGATCGAAATCATCACGGATCACGCCTTTTGACGGCGACGCTTTCTTGCACTCCAGAATAAACGCCGTGCGCGCACCCTGTAGCGCATCATAAAAATGTCGCGTGCTCGGCTGAACCTCATTCTGAAAACTGGCCAGCGGTTGCTGCTGTTTGCGGGCTTCTACCCAAATCGCCTTGTCTGCGACGATTTTCGCTAAAACGGTTTGCATCATTTACCCTCGTGCCGCCAGTGCGGTGACTCTGTCGTAAGCGGAACCACTGCGCAGTACCTCAAGAACGGTTTGCGCATTGGCTTGCAGATCTTCATGGCCATGCAGGCGCATTAACATGGCGACGTTCGCAGCGACGGCTGCTTCATGGGCGGCGTCGCCTTTACCTTGTAACAAACGTGTTAAAATGTCACGGTTTTCTTCCGGTGTTCCGCCTGCCAGTTGCTCCTGGTGGTAGGGTGTCAGGCCAAAGTCTTCTGCGGTGAGCTGATAGCTTTTAATTTCGCCGTCATGCAGTTCGGCAACGATTGTCGGCGCGTGTAATGAAACTTCATCCATCCCGCCGCTGTGCACCACCGCCGCGCGTTGATACCCCAGCACGCGCAAGGTTTCGGCAATCGGCAGCACCAGTTCCGGACTATAAACACCAATTAACGCCAGCGGCGGATGCGCCGGGTTAATCAATGGCCCCAGCACATTGAACAGGGTGCGGGTTTTCAGTTGCTGGCGAACCGGCATCGCGTGGCGGAATCCGGTGTGATACTTCGGCGCAAAGAGGAAACATACACCTAACTCATCCAGCGCCTGGCGCGATTTATCGGCGTTCATATCAAGATTAATACCGAACGCCGCCAGCAGATCGGACGAACCAGATTTACTGGAGACGCTACGGTTGCCGTGTTTCGCCACTTTCAGCCCACAGGCCGCGGCGACAAACGCACTGGCGGTAGAAATATTGATACTGTTGCTGCCGTCACCGCCAGTACCGACGATATCAGCAAACAGATAATCCGGGCGCGGGAACGGCGCTGCGTTTTCCAGTAGCGCGGTTGCTGCTCCGGCGATCTCGTTCGGGTGCTCACCGCGAATTTTCATGCTCACCAGCGCCGCCGCCAGTTGTTCCGGCTTCAGCTCGCCACGCACCACCGCTGAAAACAGCTGGTGGCTTTCTTGTTGGCTAAGCGTCTGCGCCTGATACAGTTTTTCCAGAATCGGTTGCAGCGTGTTGGCTGGCTCTAGTTTCTGCTGCGCCCAGGCCAGCGTTTGTTCCAGCAGGCGAGCGCCCTGGGTGGTGAGAATGGATTCCGGATGGAACTGGAATCCACAAACGCGATCCGCATCGTGACGTACTGCCATCACCATGCCATTAAAATGGGCGTTGATGGTTAAACCGGCCGGAATGTTACTGCCAACCAGCGAGTGATAACGCGCCACCGGCAGCGGGTTTGTTAATCCGGCAAACATCGCCTGACCGTCATGTTCAATGCTCGACGCTTTACCGTGAAGAATTTCGCCCGCCTGACCGACATAGCCCCCGTAAGCTTCGACAATTGCCTGATGTCCGAGGCAAATGCCAATAATGGGCAGCTTGCCACGCAAGCGGGTGAGGAGTTCCGGCATACAACCGGCTTCGCTCGGCACACCGGGGCCAGGAGAAAGCATCAGTACCGGATTGCTCATCGTCGCCAGGCGTTCAATTAAGGTCTGCGCCGGAATATGGTTGCGGTAAATCACCACGTTATGACCATTGCTGCGCAACTGATCTGCCAGGTTGTACGTAAAAGAGTCGATATTATCGAGCAGCAGAATGTCAGCCATCAGAAAGTCTCCTGTGCATGATGCGCGGTGGCAATAGCGCGCAGTACAGCGCGGGCTTTGTTACGGGTTTCGTCGGCTTCCGACTGCGGAACAGAATCAAGGACTACACCAGCACCCGCTTGCACGGTGGCGATACCGTTTTCCACCAGCGCCGAGCGGATCACAATGCAGGTGTCGAGATCGCCATGCGCGGTGAAATAACCTACCGCGCCGCCGTAGCTGCCGCGGCGACGACCTTCCGCCTCGGCAATTAACTGCATAGCGCGTACTTTCGGCGCACCGCTTAACGTCCCCATATTCATACAGGCGCGATAAGCGTGCAGGGCGTCAAGATCGTGACGCAGTTCGCCGACTACGCGAGAGACGAGGTGCATCACATAGGAATAACGGTCAACTTTGGTGAGATCGGCGACGTAGCGGCTGCCGGGGGTGCAAATGCGTGCCAGATCATTACGGGCGAGATCAACCAGCATCAGATGTTCAGACAGCTCTTTATGATCGGTACGCATTTCCAGTTCAATACGGCTGTCGAGATCTCTGTCCAGTGAACCATCGGCGCGACGACCGCGTGGGCGTGTTCCAGCAATCGGGTAGATCTCAATCTGGCGGCTGGTGGCATCATACTTGAGCGAGCTTTCCGGCGACGCGCCAAATAGGGTGAAATCATTATCCTGCATAAAAAACATGTACGGGCTGGGATTACTCTTTTTCAGCACGTAATAGGCCGCCAGCGGTGACGGGCAGGGCAGAGAGAAACGGCGAGATGGCACCACCTGGAAAATTTCTCCAGCGCGAATCGCTTTTTGCAACAAACGCACTACGCCACCGAACTCTTCATCGCTCTGATTACATTCACAACGCATATGCGGCACGGAAACCACTGGCAGCGGCGGCGCGGCTTCGGTCAGTTGCTGACGTAGTTCGTTCAGGCGAGCAGTGAGACGTTGTTTTTCTTCTTCATTCGGAGCAAACAGGCTGGCCTGAATACGGGTGCTTTTTTTCTGATGGTCAATCACCATCAGCGTTTCAGCGAGATAAAAACAGAAATCAGGGCAGTTATTTTCCGCTGACAGTTGCGGTAAATCTTCAAATCCCGCCACAAGGTCATAAGAGAACAGGCCGCCGAAGAACATGGCTTCTCGTTCTTCCTTCGGTACATTCAACAGATTCTGCAATAAACGGAAAGCGTCAAAAACCGAAAGGGAGCATAAGCGGGCGTCTTCATCCAGCAGTGGACTGACAGGGGGGAAGCGCAGCACACGGCAGTTTGGTGATTGTTCACTTTCCACACCCGCAGGCAGGGCGTTATCCAGTAGTGCCAGCAGGGCTTCGCCGTTGCCGGAAAGTGCCTGGATTGTGACAGTGTCACCTAAAGCTGTAATGCGCAGCGCACTGTCTACCAGCAGCAGGCTTTTTAAATCATCTTTGCTGTCGATATCTGCGGATTCCAGCAGCAGCGTTGCCGGACGATCCCCACACAACTGGTGAAAAAGCGCGGTGGGATTGTCGCGATAAGCGCCTTCGCAGGTTAGCAGTTCGAGAGTCGGTTTTTGTGTTTGCATTGTTATTCTCTAATTTTGTTCAAAAAAAAGCCCGCTCATTAGGCGGGCTGGGTATCTGATTGCTTTACGCATGGTGAATACACTGCCCGTTTCAGGAAGTGCGCCACCAACCTTTCAGTACGAAAATTGCTTTCATTGTCGATACCCTTTTTACGTGAACTTGCGTACTAGTTAACTAGTTCGATGATTAATTGTCAACAGCTCATTTCAGAATATTTGCCAGAACCGTTATGATGTCGGCGCAAAAAACATTATCCAGAACGGGAGTGCGCCTTGAGCGACACGAATTATGCAGTGATTTACGACCTGCACAGCCATACCACAGCTTCCGATGGCTGCCTGACGCCAGAAGCATTGGTGCACCGTGCAGTCGAGATGCGCGTCGGCACCCTGGCGATCACCGACCATGACACCACAGCTGCAATCGCGCCAGCAAGAGAGGAAATTTCACGTTCGGGACTGGCGTTGAATCTTATTCCCGGCGTGGAAATTTCCACGGTCTGGGAAAATCATGAAATTCATATTGTCGGGCTGAATATTGATATTACTCATCCGCTAATGTGTGAGTTCCTCGCGCAGCAGACAGAACGGCGCAATCAGCGGGCGCAGCTGATTGCCGAAAGACTTGAAAAAGCGCAAATACCTGGGGCGCTGGAAGGCGCACAACGACTGGCGCAGGGCGGCGCAGTGACGCGCGGTCATTTTGCGCGTTTCCTTGTTGAGTGCGGCAAAGCCAGTTCAATGGCGGATGTCTTTAAAAAGTATCTGGCGCGCGGGAAAACCGGATACGTTCCGCCACAGTGGTGTACAATAGAACAAGCTATTGATGTCATTCATCATTCTGGCGGTAAGGCGGTGCTAGCTCATCCTGGGCGGTACAATCTTAGTGCTAAATGGCTGAAAAGATTGGTTGCGCATTTTGCCGAACACCACGGTGACGCGATGGAAGTCGCGCAGTGCCAGCAATCGCCCAATGAACGTACCCAGCTGGCGGCCCTTGCGCGTCAGCATCATTTATGGGCATCACAAGGATCTGATTTTCATCAGCCATGCCCGTGGATCGAACTGGGTCGTAAACTCTGGCTGCCCGCAGGCGTTGAAGGCGTCTGGCAGCTATGGGAACAGCCGCAGAACACCACAGAGAGGGAATTATGAGCCAGTTTTTTTATATTCATCCTGATAACCCACAGCAACGTCTGATCAACCAGGCGGTGGAGATCGTGCGTAAAGGCGGGGTGATTGTTTATCCAACTGATTCCGGCTATGCGCTCGGCTGTAAAATTGAAGATAAAAACGCCATGGAGCGTATTTGTCGTATTCGCCAGCTGCCGGACGGTCACAACTTTACCCTGATGTGTCGCGATCTTTCTGAACTCTCGACCTATTCATTTGTCGATAACGTTGCGTTTCGTTTAATGAAAAACAACACGCCGGGCAACTATACCTTCATCCTGAAGGGGACGAAGGAGGTGCCACGCCGTCTGTTGCAGGAAAAACGCAAAACCATCGGTATGCGTGTGCCTTCTAACCCGATTGCGCAAGCGTTGCTTGAAGCATTGGGCGAACCGATGCTTTCCACTTCGCTAATGCTGCCAGGCAGCGAATTTACCGAATCCGATCCGGAAGAAATTAAAGACCGTCTGGAAAAACAGGTAGATTTGATTATTCACGGCGGTTATCTCGGGCAGAAACCAACAACGGTTATTGATCTTACCGATGATACGCCGGTCGTGGTGCGTGAAGGCGTAGGTGATGTGAAGCCTTTCTTATAACAAATTGCGTTCCATGGATGGAAGACTATGGCAGGGAAGTTTCGCTGCATTTTGCTGTTGATAGCAGGGCTGTTTGTATCATCTCTAAGTTATGCAGAAAACACGGAGATCCCTTCTTATGAAGAAGGGATCTCGCTCTTTGATGTTGAAGCCACTCTGCAACCAGATGGGGTGCTCGACATCAAAGAAAATATTCATTTTCAGGCGCGAAATCAGCAGATTAAGCACGGCTTTTATCGTGATTTACCACGACTCTGGATGCAGCCTGATGGGGACGCTGCACTGCTGAACTATCATATTGTTGGCGTCACCCGTGATGGTATTCCTGAACCCTGGCATCTTGACTGGCATATCGGGTTAATGAGTATTGTCGTGGGCGATAAACAACGTTTCTTGCCTCAAGGCGACTATCATTATCAAATTCATTATCAGGTTAAAAATGCTTTCCTGCGTGAGGGGGATTCTGATCTGCTAATCTGGAACGTGACCGGTAACCACTGGCCGTTTGAAATTTATAAGACCCGTTTTTCTCTCCAGTTCTCTAATATTGCGGGTAATCCATTTAGCGAAATCGATCTCTTTACCGGAGAAGAGGGCGACACATATCGTAATGGCCGCATCCTTGAGGACGGAAGAATTGAATCCCGCGATCCGTTTTATCGTGAAGATTTCACGGTCCTCTACCGCTGGCCTCACGCTTTACTTAGCAATGCCTCGGCTCCGCAAACGACGAATATTTTCAGCCATCTTCTTTTACCCTCCACGTCATCGTTGTTAATTTGGTTTCCGTGTCTGTTCCTGGTTTGTGGATGGTTATATCTCTGGAAGCGCAGGCCGCAATTTACGCCGGTAGATGTGATTGAAACCGATGTCATTCCGCCAGATTACACGCCCGGCATGTTACGTCTCGATGCGAAGCTAGTTTACGACGATAAAGGTTTTTGTGCCGATATCGTAAATCTGATTGTGAAAGGAAAAATTCATCTGGAAGATCAGTCTGACAAGAACCAGCAAATCCTGATTCGTGTTAATGAAGGCGCGACCAGAAATAATGCGGTATTACTGCCCGCAGAGCAGTTATTACTGGAAGCGTTATTTCGTAAAGGCGATAAGGTCGTTCTTACGGGGAGACGCAACAGAGTTTTACGCAGGGCATTTTTACGGATGCAGAAATTTTATCTGCCGCGTAAAAAGTCTTCGTTTTACCGGTCTGATACTTTTTTGCAATGGGGTGGACTGGCAATATTGGCGGTCATTCTTTACGGTAACTTGAGTCCTGTAGGCTGGGCAGGAATGAGTCTGGTGGGCGATATGTTTATTATGATCTGCTGGATTATTCCTTTTTTATTTTGTTCCCTTGAGCTTTTGTTTGCCCGCGATGATGACAAGCCTTGCGTTAATCGTGTAATCATCACTTTGTTTTTACCACTGATTTGTTCAGGCGTGGCCTTCTATTCTCTCTACATCAATGTCGGAGATGTATTCTTTTACTGGTATATGCCAGCGGGTTATTTTACCGCTGTTTTCCTGACCGGTTATCTCACTGGCATGGGGTATATTTTTCTGCCAAAGTTTACCCAAACTGGACAGCAACGTTATGCCCACGGTGAAGCTATCGTTAACTATCTTGCGCGTAAAGAGGCGGCAACACACAGTGGGCGGCGTCGGAAAGGGGAAACACGGAAACTGGATTATGCGTTGCTAGGTTGGGCGGTCTCGGCAAACCTTGGCAGAGAATGGGCAGCACGTATCACCCCATCACTCACAGCGGCTGTTCGCGCCCCGGAAATTGCCCGTAGCGGCGTTTTATTCTCATTACAGACGCACCTAAGTTGCGGGGCCTATACCAGTTTGTTGGGGCGAAGTTATTCCGGTGGTGGTGCTGGCGGCGGCGCGGGTGGCGGAGGCGGTGGTGGCTGGTAATTAAGCTGATGTTAATCGAAACAAGCTTTAACCATAAAGATAGTGTAGTATGTTGCGCCTCAAAGCCAGGCCAGTTAAAACGTCGAGTCGTTTACTTAAGGCCTGAGGAGTTCAAACAGACTTTACTATCAGTGAGTCAGATGTAAGTTCTGACTCACTGTTGCACAAAAGCATATCAGACGCCTGGGAAGGCGACACCAAAAGGAAGCTCTATGAGCGAAAAGCTACAGAAAGTGCTGGCGCGTGCCGGCCACGGTTCTCGCCGTGAAATCGAATCTATTATTGAAGCCGGTCGTGTGAGTGTTGATGGCAAAATTGCTAAACTCGGCGATCGCGTTGAAGTTACCCCTGGATTGAAAATCCGTATCGATGGTCACCTTATTTCGGTACGTGAGTCCGCTGAACAAATTTGTCGCGTTCTGGCTTATTACAAACCGGAAGGTGAGTTGTGTACCCGTAACGATCCGGAAGGGCGTCCGACGGTGTTTGACCGTCTGCCAAAGCTGCGTGGCGCACGCTGGATTGCCGTAGGTCGTCTGGACGTTAACACCTGTGGTCTGCTGCTGTTCACCACTGACGGTGAACTGGCAAACCGTTTAATGCATCCAAGCCGTGAAGTTGAACGTGAATACGCCGTGCGTGTATTTGGTCAGGTTGACGACGCGAAACTGCGTGATTTGAGTCGTGGCGTGCAACTGGAAGATGGTCCGGCAGCTTTTAAAACCATCAAGTTCAGCGGCGGCGAAGGGATCAACCAGTGGTACAACGTGACTCTGACCGAAGGCCGTAACCGTGAAGTTCGTCGTCTGTGGGAAGCGGTTGGTGTGCAGGTCAGCCGCCTGATCCGTGTTCGTTACGGTGATATCCCACTGCCGAAAGGTCTGCCACGCGGTGGCTGGACGGAGCTGGACCTCGCCCAGACTAACTATCTGCGCGAACTGGTGGAGCTACCGCCAGAAACCAGCTCTAAAGTCGCTGTAGAAAAAGACCGTCGTCGCATGAAGGCGAATCAGATTCGTCGTGCGGTGAAACGTCACAGTCAGGTGAGCGGCGGTCGTCGTTCTGGCGGACGTAATAATAACGGTTAATCAAAGTATGCCGGACGTCATATCCGGCATTTTTACAGATTAATAATCGATCCCTATCTGCGCTTTTACACCGGCATCAAACGCATGTTTGATGGGGCGCAACTCACTCACCGTATCCGCCAGTTCAAGAATATCCCGATGACAGCCTCGACCCGTGATAATCACCGTCTGTTGATGTGGACGTTCATTTAACGCCTGCACCACTTCTTCCAGTGGCAAATAGTCATACGCCACCATATAAGTCAGCTCATCAAGCAAAACCATATCCAGTGAGGAATCAGCAAGCATCCGCTTTGCATGTTGCCAGACTTCGCGGCAGGCGGTGGTATCAGACTCGCGGTTTTGTGTATCCCAGGTAAAGCCCGTTGCCATCACCTGAAACTCAACGCCATGTGGCTCCAGCAGATTGCGTTCGCCATTAGGCCAGGTGCCTTTAATAAACTGCACGACGCCCACTTTTTTTCCGTGACCAACTGCGCGTGTTGCCGTACCAAATGCCGCGGTGGTTTTGCCTTTTCCATTGCCGGTAAAGACGATGATAATACCGCGTTCATCCTGGGCCTGGGCCACACGAGCATCTACTTTTTCTTTCACTCGCTGCTGACGCTGTTGGTAGCGTTCATCACTCATTGGGAAATTCCTGGTTTACGGCCCGGTTGGGCGTCAAAGGTCATGCCGGTTTTACGGCGGCTGTCATCGCCCATCAGCCAGAGGTAGAGCGGCATGATATCAGCGGGTGTTTTAAGTTTCTGTGGATCTTCGGTCGGGAAGGCGCTGGCACGCATTGCGGTGCGCGTACCGCCTGGGTTAATGCAGTTGACGCGCAGGCGCTGCTGATATTCATCGGCCAGTACCTGCATCATCCCTTCGGTGGCAAATTTCGACGCTGCATATGCGCCCCAGTTGGCTCGTCCCTGACGTCCAACGCTTGATGAAGTAAAGACCAGTGAACCGGCGTCCGATTTGAGTAATAAAGGAAGCAGTGCCTGGGTGAGCATAAAGGTGGCATTAACGTTGACCTGTATGACGTCCTGCCAGACCTGTGGATTTTGTTCGCTCATTGGGCAAACATCGCCGAGCAATCCGGCATTATGCAAAACACCATCCAGACGCGGATAATTAACGGTAATGCGCTGTGCCAGTTGTTGGCAATCTTCGGACGTGCAGGTCAGCAAATCGAGAATAAACCACTGTGGCTGACGTCCAGTTTCTTCGTTTATGTGGCTGGCTACCTGACGTAATTTTTCTTCATTACGGCCCAACAGAATCACTGTCGCACCATAGCGTGCATACGTCATCGCGGCTTCACGGCCAATCCCATCGCTGGCTCCCGTCACCAGGATAATGCGATCATTGAGTAAATCTTGTTTTGGCTGGTAATGCATGGCTACTCCTCAACGACGTTGTCTGTCGCGCTGCCAGTGTACTTTATGACTTTGGGGCTTTATGCCTGAAACAGAAGGGCATTTCAATCAGCCTGGGGCGATAACACCGCAAAATGGATACTTTGTCATACTTTCGCTGCAATAACATCTCTGCGAGACGGCTTAACATGCCTGTTGTAAACTGTGAGCCAAAGCGTTGTTTAACCAAGGTGGGGACTCGTGGAATTGTTGTCTGAATATGGTTTGTTTTTGGCGAAAATCGTTACCGTTGTGCTAGCGATTGCGGCGATTGCCGCCATTATTGTCAATGTTGCTCAACGTAATAAACGCCAGCGTGGCGAGTTACGGGTCAACAATCTCAGCGAAAAGTATAAGGAGATGAAAGAAGAACTGGCCGCGGCGCTGATGGACTCACATCAGCAAAAACAGTGGCACAAAGCGCAGAAGAAAAAGCATAAGCAAGAAGCGAAAGCAGCAAAAGCGAAAGCCAAACTGGGAGAGGTGGCAACTGACAGTAAACCCCGCGTCTGGGTGCTGGATTTTAAAGGCAGCATGGACGCCCATGAAGTGAACTCGCTACGTGAAGAGATAACGGCTGTACTCGCAGCATTCAAACCGCAGGATCAGGTTGTACTACGTCTGGAAAGCCCTGGTGGCATGGTGCATGGTTACGGGTTGGCGGCTTCGCAGCTGCAGCGTCTGCGTGATAAAAACATTCCTTTAACTGTTACGGTAGACAAAGTCGCTGCCAGCGGCGGTTACATGATGGCCTGTGTGGCGGACAAAATTGTTTCCGCACCGTTTGCTATTGTGGGTTCCATTGGGGTGGTGGCGCAAATGCCCAACTTTAACCGCTTCCTGAAAAGCAAAGATATTGATATCGAACTTCACACCGCCGGGCAGTATAAGCGTACGCTGACCTTGCTGGGTGAAAATACCGAAGAAGGGCGGGAGAAATTCCGCGAAGAGCTGAACGAAACGCATCAGTTATTTAAAGATTTTGTGAAGCGTATGCGTCCGTCTCTGGATATTGAACAGGTGGCAACGGGTGAACACTGGTACGGACAACAGGCGGTAGAGAAAGGCCTGGTTGATGAAATCAACACCAGTGATGAAGTTATTCTTAGCCTGATGGAAGGCCGAGAAGTGGTCAATGTACGCTATATGCAGCGTAAACGACTCATTGACCGATTCACCGGCAGCGCGGCAGAGAGCGCCGATCGATTGTTGTTACGCTGGTGGCAGCGGGGGCAAAAGCCATTGATGTAAAAGACAAACGCGAGGGTAAGACCTCGCGTTTTGCTTTAATCAACCAGGTGATATTTTTCTGAAAGCACATGGGCCAGGTGTTTGAACATATTAAACACCGCGGTGCTTTTGGCTGTTGGCAATCCTTGTTCATCTAAAAAGTAGTCGCCGGTAAATACCAGCACGCCATTACGCTGCGTGACGCCGGTGGCTTCAATCCCTGCGAGCGTATCCTCATGCTCACGAATGATTTTGTTGGCCTCTTTCAACAGCGTTTCGCGGTCGATGGGGTGTGTCTCTTTGTTCATTATTTACTCCTTAAACAAGGACATTAGTCTACGCCAGGCATGGCTTGCAGACAAATATACCACGCTGGTGGCAAGAGCGCCTTACTGGCAACTTTGGATTTTGCATGCTAATAAAGTTGCGTATCGGATTTTATCAGGTACAGTGTGACGCTTTCGTCAATCTGGCAATAGATTTGCTTGACATTCGACCAAAATTCCGTCGTGCTATAGCGCCTGTAGGCCAAGACCTGTTAACTCAGTCACCTGAATTTTCGTGAACAGAGTCACGACAAGGGGTTGATATCCGCAGAGAGCGAGTCCATATCGGTAACTCGTTGCCAGTGGAAGGTTTATCAACGTGCGACGCATTCCTGGAAGAATCAAATTAGGTAAGGTGAATATGGGTAAAGCTCTTGTCATCGTTGAGTCCCCGGCAAAAGCCAAAACGATCAACAAGTATCTGGGTAGTGACTACGTGGTGAAATCCAGCGTCGGTCACATCCGCGATTTGCCGACCAGTGGCTCAGCTGCCAAAAAGAGTGCCGACTCTACCTCCACCAAGACGGCTAAAAAGCCTAAAAAGGATGAACGTGGCGCTCTCGTCAACCGTATGGGGGTTGACCCGTGGCACAATTGGGAGGCGCACTATGAAGTGTTGCCTGGTAAAGAGAAGGTCGTCTCTGAACTGAAACAACTGGCTGAAAAAGCCGACCACATCTATCTCGCAACCGACCTTGACCGCGAAGGGGAAGCCATTGCATGGCACCTGCGGGAAGTGATTGGTGGTGATGATGCGCGCTATAGCCGAGTGGTGTTTAACGAAATTACTAAAAACGCGATCCGCCAGGCATTTAACAAACCGGGTGAGCTGAATATTGATCGTGTTAATGCCCAGCAGGCGCGTCGCTTTATGGACCGTGTGGTGGGGTATATGGTTTCGCCGCTGCTATGGAAAAAGATCGCTCGTGGTCTGTCTGCCGGTCGTGTGCAGTCGGTGGCAGTCCGCCTGGTGGTCGAGCGTGAGCGTGAAATTAAAGCGTTCGTGCCGGAAGAGTTCTGGGAAGTCGATGCCAGCACGACCACGCCATCTGGTGAAGTGTTGGCGTTGCAGGTGACTCATCAGAACGACAAACCGTTCCGTCCGGTCAACAAAGAACAAACTCAGGCTGCGGTAAGTCTGCTGGAAAAAGCGCGCTACAGCGTGCTGGAACGTGAAGACAAACCGACAACCAGTAAACCTGGCGCTCCTTTTATTACCTCTACGCTGCAACAAGCTGCCAGCACCCGTCTTGGATTTGGCGTGAAAAAAACCATGATGATGGCGCAGCGTTTGTATGAAGCAGGCTATATCACTTACATGCGTACCGACTCCACTAACCTGAGTCAGGACGCGGTAAATATGGTTCGCGGTTATATCAGCGATAATTTTGGTAAGAAATATCTGCCGGAAAGTCCGAATCAGTACGCCAGCAAAGAAAACTCACAGGAAGCGCACGAAGCGATTCGTCCTTCTGACGTCAATGTGATGGCGGAATCGCTGAAGGATATGGAAGCAGATGCGCAGAAACTGTACCAGTTAATCTGGCGTCAGTTCGTTGCCTGCCAGATGACCCCAGCGAAATATGACTCCACGACGCTGACCGTTGGTGCGGGCGATTTCCGCCTGAAAGCACGCGGTCGTATTTTGCGCTTTGATGGCTGGACGAAAGTGATGCCTGCACTGCGTAAAGGCGATGAAGATCGTATCTTACCGGCAGTCGATAAAGGCGATGCTCTGACGCTCGTTGAACTGACACCAGCCCAGCACTTTACCAAGCCGCCAGCCCGTTTCAGTGAAGCATCGCTGGTTAAAGAACTGGAAAAACGTGGTATCGGTCGCCCGTCTACCTATGCGTCGATCATTTCGACCATTCAGGATCGTGGCTACGTGCGAGTAGAAAATCGTCGTTTCTATGCGGAAAAAATGGGCGAAATCGTCACCGATCGCCTTGAAGAAAATTTCCGCGAGTTAATGAACTACGACTTTACCGCGCAGATGGAAAACAGCCTCGACCAGGTGGCAAATCACGAAGCAGAGTGGAAAGCTGTACTGGATCACTTCTTCTCGGATTTCACCCAGCAGTTAGATAAAGCTGAAAAAGATCCGGAAGAGGGTGGTATGCGCCCGAACCAGATGGTTCTGACCAGCATTGACTGCCCGACTTGTGGTCGCAAAATGGGGATTCGCACAGCGAGCACCGGGGTATTCCTTGGCTGTTCTGGCTATGCGCTGCCGCCGAAAGAGCGTTGCAAAACCACCATTAACCTGGTGCCGGAAAACGAAGTGCTGAACGTGCTGGAAGGCGAAGATGCTGAAACCAACGCGCTGCGCGCAAAACGTCGTTGCCCGAAATGCGGCACGGCGATGGACAGCTATCTCATCGATCCGAAACGTAAGTTGCATGTCTGTGGTAATAACCCAACCTGCGACGGTTACGAGATCGAAGAGGGCGAATTCCGCATTAAAGGTTATGACGGCCCGATCGTTGAGTGTGAAAAATGTGGCTCTGAAATGCACCTGAAAATGGGGCGTTTCGGTAAATACATGGCCTGCACCAACGAAGAGTGTAAAAACACACGTAAGATTTTACGTAACGGCGAAGTGGCACCACCGAAAGAAGATCCGGTGCCATTACCTGAGCTGCCGTGCGAAAAATCAGATGCTTATTTCGTGCTGCGTGACGGTGCTGCCGGTGTGTTCCTGGCTGCCAACACTTTCCCGAAATCGCGTGAAACGCGTGCGCCACTGGTGGAAGAGCTTTATCGCTTCCGCGACCGTCTGCCGGAAAAACTGCGTTATCTGGCCGATGCGCCACAGCAGGATCCGGAAGGTAATAAGACCATGGTTCGCTTTAGCCGTAAAACCAAACAGCAATATGTCTCTTCGGAAAAAGACGGAAAGGCGACTGGCTGGTCAGCATTTTATGTTGATGGCAAATGGGTTGAAGGAAAAAAATAACCTTTAATTCTGTCAGGTTTTTATAAACAAAGGGTCGCGAAAGCGGCCCTTTTTTATTGCATATTATTTTTTCTTCACACCTATACACTAAGGCTATAAATGATATAGTGGTTATAGTTAGCACCTTTTTTATTATTAAATCGTATTAGTCACCCGCCAGGTGTGACGAAAAAACGATGTTCTGATGGCGTCTAAGTGGATGGTTTAACATGAAATTACAACAACTTCGCTATATTGTTGAGGTGGTCAATCATAACCTGAATGTCTCATCAACAGCGGAAGGACTTTACACATCACAACCCGGGATCAGTAAACAAGTCAGAATGCTGGAAGACGAGCTAGGCATTCAAATTTTTTCCCGAAGCGGCAAGCACCTGACGCAGGTAACGCCAGCAGGGCAAGAAATAATTCGTATCGCTCGCGAAGTCCTGTCGAAAGTCGATGCCATAAAATCGGTTGCCGGAGAGCACACCTGGCCGGATAAAGGTTCACTGTATATCGCCACCACGCATACCCAGGCACGCTACGCATTACCAAACGTCATCAAAGGCTTTATTGAGCGTTATCCTCGCGTTTCTTTGCATATGCACCAGGGCTCGCCGACACAAATTGCTGATGCCGTCTCTAAAGGCAATGCTGATTTCGCTATCGCCACAGAAGCGCTGCATCTGTATGAAGATTTAGTGATGTTACCGTGCTACCACTGGAATCGGGCTATTGTAGTCACTCCGGATCACCCGCTGGCAGGCAAAAAAGCCATTACCATTGAAGAACTGGCGCAATATCCGTTGGTGACATATACCTTCGGCTTTACCGGACGTTCAGAACTGGATACTGCCTTTAATCGCGCAGGGTTAACGCCGCGTATCGTTTTCACGGCAACGGATGCTGACGTCATTAAAACTTACGTCCGGTTAGGGCTGGGGGTAGGGGTCATTGCCAGCATGGCGGTGGATCCGGTCGCCGATCCCGACCTTGTGCGTGTTGATGCTCACGATATCTTCAGCCACAGTACAACCAAAATTGGTTTTCGCCGTAGTACTTTCTTGCGCAGTTATATGTATGATTTCATTCAGCGTTTTGCACCGCATTTAACGCGTGATGTCGTTGATGCGGCTGTCGCATTGCGCTCTAATGAAGAAATTGAGGTCATGTTTAAAGATATAAAACTGCCGGAAAAATAATTTCTTGCGTTATTTTCGGCACCTTTTATGTAGCGAAGGTGCCGGAATATATTCTCTTTTGTTACTTATTTCTATACCGTGCACAATATTTTTATCCCTCATATTTATAGGGTAAATTACCTGTAAAGTAGTGTCTAATTACCCGCCTCGCAAACTCCAGTTTTCAAATATCTATTTCAGGTCAAAAGATTGAATTATTCACTGGAGACGATTCGTAAATTCGCTGGATTTTTGACTAAAGTTTCTTTAGGATTTGTCTCATCGTATGATTAATTACACCAATCGTTCAACGTCTTGCTGATAAGTGATGGCGATTATATGAGGTTAGCAATGCCTTCTGGAAATCAGGAACCCCGCCGCGATCCTGAATTAAAACGTAAAGCCTGGCTGGCGGTTTTTCTTGGTTCTGCACTTTTCTGGGTGGTTGTCGCACTGCTGATTTGGAAAGTGTGGGGATAACTATGGTCGGTCAGGAGCAACTGGAGTCGTCACCATTATGCCAGCATAGTGACAATGAAACAGAAACGAAACGGGAATGTTCCGTCGTTATTCCAGACGACTGGCAACTAACATCGCAGCAGCAAGCCTTTATAGAACTGTTTGCTGAAGATGATCAGCCGAAACAATAATTATCATCATTCTTATTACCCATTTTTAATGAATTAAAGGGCTTTTAATACACCGCAGCAATAACAGCTTGAGTTATCTCAACACAAAATAATAACCGTTAAGGGTGTAGCCTATGATCAACACAAATATGAAATATTGGTCCTGGATGGGCGCGTTTTCTCTGTCGATGCTCTTCTGGGCCGAACTCCTCTGGATCATTACTCACTGATCCTTGACCCCGCTGCGGCGGGGTTGTCATTTGCTTTGCCACAAGGTTTCTCCTCTTTTATCAATTTGGGTTGTTATCAAATCGTTACGCGATGTTTGTGTTATCTTTAATATTCACCCTGAAGAGAATCAGGGCTTCGCAACCCTGTCATTAAGGAGGAGCTATGTCGTCAACCCTACGAGAAGCCAGTAAGGACACGTTGCAGGCCAAAGATAAAACTTACCACTACTACAGCCTGCCGCTTGCTGCTAAATCACTGGGCGATATCACCCGTCTACCCAAGTCACTCAAAGTTTTGCTCGAAAACCTGCTGCGCTGGCAGGATGGTAACTCGGTTACCGAAGAGGATATCCACGCGCTGGCAGGATGGCTGAAAAATGCCCATGCTGACCGTGAAATTGCCTACCGCCCGGCAAGGGTGCTGATGCAGGACTTTACCGGCGTACCTGCCGTTGTTGATCTGGCGGCAATGCGCGAAGCGGTTAAACGCCTCGGCGGCGATACTGCAAAGGTTAACCCGCTCTCACCGGTCGACCTGGTCATTGACCACTCGGTGACCGTCGATCGTTTTGGTGATGATGAGGCATTTGAAGAAAACGTACGCCTGGAAATGGAGCGCAACCACGAACGTTATGTGTTCCTGAAATGGGGAAAGCAAGCGTTCAGTCGGTTTAGCGTCGTGCCGCCAGGCACAGGCATTTGCCATCAGGTTAACCTCGAATATCTCGGCAAAGCAGTGTGGAGTGAATTGCAGGACGGTGAATGGATTGCTTATCCGGATACACTCGTTGGTACTGACTCGCACACCACCATGATCAACGGCCTTGGCGTGCTGGGGTGGGGCGTTGGTGGGATCGAAGCAGAAGCCGCAATGTTAGGCCAGCCGGTTTCCATGCTTATCCCGGATGTAGTGGGCTTCAAACTTACCGGAAAATTACGTGAAGGTATTACCGCCACAGACCTGGTTCTCACTGTTACCCAAATGCTGCGCAAACATGGCGTGGTGGGGAAATTCGTCGAATTTTATGGTGATGGTCTGGATTCACTACCGTTGGCGGATCGCGCCACCATTGCCAATATGTCGCCAGAATATGGTGCCACCTGTGGCTTCTTCCCAATCGATGCTGTAACCCTCGATTACATGCGTTTAAGCGGGCGCAGCGAAGATCAGGTCGAGTTGGTCGAAAAATATGCCAAAGCGCAGGGCATGTGGCGTAACCCGGGCGATGAACCAATTTTTACCAGTACGTTAGAACTGGATATGAATGACGTTGAAGCGAGCCTGGCAGGGCCTAAACGCCCACAGGATCGCGTTGCACTGCCCGATGTACCAAAAGCATTTGCCGCCAGTAACGAACTGGAAGTGAATGCCACGCATAAAGATCGCCAGCCGGTCGATTATGTTATGAACGGACATCAGTATCAGTTACCTGATGGCGCTGTGGTCATTGCTGCGATAACCTCGTGCACCAACACCTCTAACCCAAGTGTGCTGATGGCCGCAGGCTTGCTGGCGAAAAAAGCCGTAACTCTGGGCCTCAAGCGGCAACCATGGGTCAAAGCGTCGCTGGCACCGGGTTCGAAAGTCGTTTCTGATTATCTGGCAAAAGCGAAACTGACACCGTATCTCGACGAACTGGGGTTTAACCTTGTGGGATACGGTTGTACCACCTGTATTGGTAACTCTGGGCCGCTGCCCGATCCTATCGAAACGGCAATCAAAAAAGGCGATTTAACCGTCGGTGCGGTGCTGTCCGGCAACCGTAACTTTGAAGGCCGTATCCATCCGCTGGTTAAAACTAACTGGCTGGCCTCGCCGCCGCTGGTGGTTGCCTATGCGCTGGCGGGAAATATGAATATCAACCTGGCTTCTGAGCCTATCGGCCATGATCGCAAAGGCGATCCGGTTTATCTGAAAGATATCTGGCCATCGGCACAAGAAATTGCCCGTGCGGTAGAACAAGTCTCCACAGAAATGTTCCGCAAAGAGTACGCAGAAGTTTTTGAAGGCACAGCAGAGTGGAAGGGAATTAACGTCACACGATCCGATACCTACGGTTGGCAGGAGGACTCAACCTATATTCGCTTATCGCCTTTCTTTGATGAAATACAGGCAACACCAGCACCAGTGGAAGATATTCACGGTGCGCGGATCCTCGCAATGCTGGGGGATTCAGTCACCACTGACCATATCTCTCCGGCGGGCAGTATTAAGCCCGACAGCCCAGCGGGTCGATATCTACAAGGTCGGGGTGTTGAGCGAAAAGACTTTAACTCCTACGGTTCGCGGCGTGGTAACCATGAAGTGATGATGCGCGGCACCTTCGCCAATATTCGCATCCGTAATGAAATGGTGCCTGGCGTTGAAGGGGGGATGACGCGGCATTTACCTGACAGCGACGTAGTCTCTATTTATGATGCTGCGATGCGCTATAAGCAGGAGCAAACGCCGCTGGCGGTGATTGCCGGGAAAGAGTATGGATCAGGCTCCAGTCGTGACTGGGCGGCAAAAGGTCCGCGTCTGCTTGGTATTCGTGTGGTGATTGCCGAATCGTTTGAACGAATTCACCGTTCGAATTTAATTGGCATGGGCATCCTGCCGCTGGAATTTCCGCAAGGCGTAACGCGTAAAACGTTAGGGCTAACCGGGGAAGAGAAGATTGCTATTGGCGATCTGCAAAACCTACAACCCGGCGCGACGGTTCCGGTGACGCTTACGCGCGCGGATGGTAGCCAGGAAGTCGTACCCTGCCGTTGTCGTATCGACACCGCGACGGAGTTGACCTACTACCAGAACGACGGCATTTTGCATTATGTCATTCGTAATATGTTGAAGTAACAACTATTTGCTTGCCGGTTATTTTGCTTCCGGCAAGCAAATGAATTACACAATGCAAGAGGGTTATTTGTTCAGCAAATGGCCCATTTTCTCGGCTTTGGTATCGAGATAATGTTCGTTATTGGGGTTACGACCTACAATCAATGGTACGCGTTCAACAATATTAATCCCTGCTTCGGTCAGAATTTCGACTTTTTTCGGGTTATTGGTTAACAAGCGGACTTCATTGACGCCAAGGAGTTTGAACATATCAGCGCAAAGAGTGAAGTCGCGCTCATCAGCGGCGAAGCCTAACTGGTGGTTAGCCTCTACGGTATCGTAACCTTGATCCTGCAGTGCGTAAGCGCGGATTTTATTCAGCAGACCAATGTTACGACCTTCCTGACGGTGATACAGCAAAATACCACGGCCTTCCTCGGCAATTTGCGTCAATGCCGCTTCGAGCTGGAAGCCACAATCGCAGCGCAAGCTGAACAGGGCGTCACCGGTCAGACATTCGGAATGGACGCGCGCAAGTACCGGGGTATGCCCGGAAATATCGCCATAGACTAGCGCGACATGATCGTGTCCGGTTGCCAGTTCTTCAAATCCCACCATCAGGAAATCGCCCCATGGGGTTGGCAGTTTGGCTTCTGCCACACGTTTAAGCTGCATGAAATTCTCCAGATAATGCTGGTTCTGTATTGGCTTATTTTGCCATAACGAGAAGGGGTTCACCTAATCACGACGCGTCGATCGTTCACGGAATGGCACAAATCTGTCAATTTTTCCTGGAACTGGCGTTTTCAGTTATGATTGTGGGACTTATCAAAAAGGAGAGGCCATGCGTTCGATTGCCAGACGTACCGCAGTGGGAGCTGCACTATTGCTTGTCATGCCAGTAGCCGTATGGATTTCTGGCTGGCGTTGGCAACCTGGAGAACAAAGTTGGCTACTAAAAGCGGCTTTTTGGGTTACTGAAACTGTCACCCAGCCCTGGGGCGTCATTACACATTTGATTTTATTCGGCTGGTTTCTCTGGTGTCTGCGTTTTCGCATTAAGGCTGCCTTTGTATTATTTGCCATTCTGGCGGCCGCAATCCTTGTGGGACAAGGCGTTAAATCCTGGATCAAAGACAAAGTCCAGGAACCACGACCTTTTGTTATCTGGCTGGAAAAAACACATCATATTCCGGTTGATGAGTTCTACACTTTAAAGCGAGCAGAACGCGGAAATCTAGTGAAAGAACAGTTGGCTGAAGAGAAAAATATCCCACAATATTTGCGTTCACACTGGCAGAAAGAGACGGGGTTTGCCTTTCCTTCCGGTCACACGATGTTTGCTGCCAGTTGGGCACTGCTGGCCGTTGGTTTGCTGTGGCCGCGTCGGCGAACGTTAACCATTGCTATCTTGCTGGTCTGGGCAACGGGAGTCATGGGAAGCCGCCTGCTGCTCGGGATGCATTGGCCACGCGATCTGGTAGTAGCTACGTTGATTTCGTGGGCGCTGGTGGCGGTGGCAACGTGGCTTGCGCAACGAATTTGTGGGCCATTAACACCACCTGCGGAAGAAAATCGCGAAATAGCGCAACGAGAACAAGAAAGTTAACGCTGGTTGATTTTCCGAATTTAGCCCTTAAATCATCAACAATGCGTGTGGATGCCATTTCGCAGACGGCGCGAAAATGGTACTTTAAAGGGCTATTGCGGTAAGTTGACCATAATTTATTCGCTCTAACCACATAACGGGAAGTAATGTGAAATATTTACTCATTTTCTTACTGGTGTTAGCGATCTTCGTGATTTCGGTCACGTTGGGTGCGCAGAACGATCAACAGGTGACGTTTAATTATCTGTTAGCGCAAGGGGAGTACCGTATTTCCACATTGCTGGCGGTATTGTTTGCTGCGGGGTTTGCTATCGGTTGGTTGATTTGTGGCCTGTTCTGGCTGCGAGTTCGTGTTTCCCTGGCGCGCGCTGAACGTAAAATAAAGCGACTGGAAAACCAGCTTTCACCCGCGACTGACGTGGCTGTAGTGCCGCACTCGTCAGCGGCGAAGGAATAACTTTCTATGCTGGAGTTGTTGTTTCTGCTTTTGCCTGTAGCCGCTGCCTATGGCTGGTATATGGGCCGCAGAAGTGCGCAACAAAACAAGCAAGATGAAGCCAACCGCTTGTCGCGTGATTACGTAGCGGGGGTTAACTTCCTGCTTAGTAATCAACAGGATAAAGCGGTAGACCTGTTTCTCGATATGCTTAAAGAGGATACAGGCACCGTTGAAGCCCACCTTACGCTCGGAAACCTGTTCCGTTCGCGTGGCGAAGTTGATCGCGCTATTCGCATCCATCAGACCCTAATGGAAAGCGCCTCGCTGACCTATGAACAGCGTCTGTTGGCGATTCAACAACTGGGGCGTGATTACATGGCCGCCGGGTTATATGACCGCGCGGAAGACATGTTCAATCAGCTGACCGATGAAACTGACTTCCGCATTGGCGCGCTGCAACAGTTGCTACAAATCTACCAGGCTACCAGTGAGTGGCAGAAAGCAATTGATGTTGCCGAACGCCTGGTGAAGCTGGGTAAAGATAAACAGCGCGTCGAAATTGCCCATTTCTACTGTGAGTTAGCCCTGCAGCATATGGCCAGCGACGATCTCGATCGTGCCATGACCTTGCTAAAAAAAGGGGCGGCGGCAGATAAAAACAGCGCCCGCGTATCCATAATGATGGGACGCGTGTTTATGGCGAAAGGAGAATACGCCAAAGCCGTCGAAAGTCTGCAACGCGTGATATCCCAGGACAGAGAACTGGTCAGCGAAACGCTGGAAATGTTGCAAACCTGCTATCAGCAGTTGGGTAAAACTGCCGAATGGGCAGAATTCCTGCAGCGTGCGGTGGAAGAGAACACCGGTGCCGATGCTGAATTGATGCTTGCTGATATCATCGAAGCGCGCGACGGTAGTGAGGCCGCACAGGTCTATATTACGCGCCAGCTTCAGCGTCATCCGACCATGCGTGTGTTCCATAAGTTAATGGATTACCACTTAAATGAAGCGGAAGAAGGGCGTGCCAAAGAGAGCCTGATGGTGCTGCGTGACATGGTTGGCGAGAAGGTACGTAGTAAGCCTCGTTATCGTTGCCAGAAATGTGGTTTTACCGCATACACCCTCTACTGGCATTGTCCGTCTTGTCGGGCCTGGTCAACCATTAAACCGATTCGCGGTCTTGATGGCCTGTAATTTTTAAAAAAAATCCGACTTTAGTTACAACATACTAATTATTAATGTTCCATTGTGCTCCGGCAACGACGGCGCAGAAAAAGCCTGCCAGGGGAGAAATCGCAACTGTTAATTTTTTATTTCCACGGGTAGAATGCTCGCCGTTTACCTGTTTCGCGCCACTTCCGGTGCCCATCATCAAGAAGGTCTGGTCATGACGTTAACTGCTTCATCTTCTTCCCGCGCTGTTACGAATTCTCCTGTGGTTGTTGCCCTTGATTATCATAATCGTGATGACGCGCTGGCCTTTGTCGACAAGATCGACCCACGCGATTGTCGTCTGAAGGTCGGCAAAGAGATGTTTACATTGTTTGGGCCACAGTTTGTGCGCGAACTTCAACAGCGTGGTTTTGATATCTTTCTTGACCTGAAATTCCACGATATCCCCAACACTGCAGCGCACGCTGTCGCTGCTGCAGCTGACTTAGGCGTGTGGATGGTGAATGTTCATGCCTCTGGTGGGGCGCGTATGATGACCGCAGCGCGTGAGGCACTGGTTCCGTTTGGCAAAGATGCACCGCTTTTGATTGCTGTGACAGTGTTGACCAGCATGGAAGCCAGCGACCTGGTCGATCTTGGCATGACACTGTCACCTGCAGATTATGCAGAACGTCTGGCGGCACTGACGCAAAAATGTGGCCTTGATGGTGTGGTGTGTTCTGCTCAGGAAGCTGTGCGCTTTAAACAGGTATTCGGTCAGGAGTTCAAACTGGTTACGCCGGGCATTCGTCCGCAGGGGAGTGAAGCTGGTGACCAGCGCCGCATTATGACGCCAGAACAGGCGTTGTCGGCTGGTGTTGATTATATGGTGATTGGTCGCCCGGTAACGCAATCGGTAGATCCAGCGCAGACGCTGAAAGCGATCAACGCCTCTTTACAGCGGAGTGCATGATGAGTGATTCCAACAGCCGTCTGGTCTACTCAACGGAAACCGGACGTATTGATGAGCCCAAAGCGGCCCCTGTACGCCCTAAAGGCGACGGTGTGGTGCGTATTCAGCGTCAGACCAGTGGACGTAAAGGTAAGGGCGTTTGCCTGATTACCGGTGTCGATCTCGATGATGCCGAACTGACAAAACTTGCAGCGGAACTGAAGAAAAAATGCGGCTGCGGCGGAGCAGTTAAAGATGGAGTTATTGAAATCCAGGGCGATAAGCGTGATTTATTAAAATCACTACTTGAAGCGAAAGGGATGAAGGTAAAACTCGCAGGCGGTTAACATAAAAAGCCACGGATATATCCGTGGCTTTCGAATATTTTACTGTGCGTATTATTCAGTTATTTCGTACTGAACAGAATCAAGCGTATTATAATTGCGAGTCGATAATCGACATTTATTTACGATTATTTACCGACCTGGTGACCAATAACACCACCGACAGCTGCACCACCTAATGTACCCAACGTACTGCCATCGGTCAGTACTGCACCGCCTAATGCCCCTGCACCCGCGCCGATTGCGGTGTTGCGGTCCCGTTTAGACCAGTTAGAACAGGCACTCAGAGACATTGCCAAAGTAATTGCCAGAACAGCCGCGGTCATTTTTTTGCTCGTTACAAACATAATACTCTCTCCTGAATTTATGATTCACGGAAGTAAGCTCTCTATAACTATAATAGCTAAGAATAAGCCTGGTGAAATTATTCCGTGAAATCTGCTCGCGCGCAGGGTTATATCACGCAGGTGATAATGACTTCCTGTTATATCGCTGATAATAATTTTATATCTTGAGAGTGTTAATAACAGGTAAATAGTCTTAATTATCAACCAGGAATCATCTTAGAGCGGATGATTTGCCAAACTGCAAATCATCCGTAGAGAAGGGAAATGGTTAAATGTCAACGACGTGAACGGTGAGTTTACTGTGCTCAAGATGCATCAGATCGCTGGCGCGTATTTTCGAATCGGTAATCACGCGATTGAATCGCTCAACGGGACCGATGGAGTATGAATGTACAGCACCAAATTTCGAGCTGTCAGTCAGGACTATCGCTTCGCACTCTTTTTCCAGCACGGCATTGACCACATCGGTACGCATCATATCGCGACCGGTAAATCCAGTTTCAGGTTGCCAGCCATCAATACCAATAAATGCTTTGCTGAAATGCACCTGTTGGATACACTGGCGTGTCAAAGGGCCAACCATACTTTCGCTTTTTTTCTGATACACGCCACCGAGCAAAATAACTTCACAAGGCGCGTCTTTCAGCAAATGCGCGATGTAGCTGCTGACCGTGATGATAGTGACATTTTTCTTCTGCTCGCCCAGAGTCCGGGCGAGTAGGGCATTGCTGCTGCCATTTTCGATAAAGATGGTTTCGCCCGGTTGAACCAGCGACGCGGCAAACTCGGCGAGTTCACGCTTCAGCGTATAGTTGCTCATCATACGGGTTTCGACGTCATCACTATCAAGCGAAACAGCAAAGCCATGTGCACGGCGGAGGTAACTCAGTTTTTCGAGTGTGTTGAGATCCTGGCGAATGGTAACTTCAGAAACTCCAGTGGCTTTTGCCAGATCGGTTACGCTAACCTGACCCTGGTCAATGACCATCTGTAGAATAGTTTGTTGTCGGGAATTCATCGCTGTAATTCTTATAACGTTATAATACTTAATAAAAAAATACTGACGCGCCGGGCATCCTCAAATAGGAAAACCTGAAGGCACGATTGTTAAATCTCCCACGGTGCCTTCGGGATGTCTGGCGTAGATTCAGCAACCTGGCGCAAGAGTTCTGCTTTAAGTATCTCGAGATTATGGATCGCAGAGTGGTAATCGCCTGCCACAAGGATATCTAACACAATATCAATACGTTCGGTAACGCGCTGGGCATCAAATTCAGACATCAAGGACATCCTTATAGCAAAAGTGGAAAATGAATAATGCAAAAATTGCCGCTAAAAGAGAAGTGTTTAACAGCAACGGCTAATTATCATCCTGGAATACGATATATAATGACGGAATATAACGCTAAGTATATATATTCATCTACTTATGCGCGCTTCAGATAGCGTTTATACCAACGTTCGAAGGCGACGGCGGGCATCGGTTTGGCAAACAAAAATCCTTGCCGCTCATTGATCCCGTTCTTGGTTAAAAAAGCATCTTCCTTTGCACTCTCTACACCTTCGGCGATCACCTGAAGATTCAATGCCTGGGCCACAGCGACGATCGCCCGGACCAGTGACTGCGAGACAGGCTGTTTGTGAATATCTCGAACAAAACCCTGGTCAAGTTTGATGGCATCGATCGGAAAGCGCGCCAGTTGCGAAAGTGAAGAGTAGCCGGTACCAAAATCGTCCAGATGCACTTGCGCACCTAGTTGGCTAAATTGTTGAATAACAGACAGTGCCAGTTCATCATTCTCAATCAGACAACTCTCTGTCAGTTCAACATCTATTGGGCAGTATTCAAAATTCAGTTCCTGGAGAACCTGTTTCAGGGCGGTGAAAATGGTTTGATCGGCGAGCTGACGTGCAGAAATGTTTACCGCCACTCGCAGGTTAATGCCTTTATCCCGCCACTTCGCCACCTGGCGTACGACATCGAGAATCACCCAACGGCCTAAAGGCACAATTAGCCCTGACTCTTCGGCGTAGGAAATGAAATCCAACGGTGGAATCAACCCACGTTCAGGTGACTGCCAACGTACTAGTGCTTCCAGACTGCGCACTTCGCCACGCCAGGTGATTTTCGGTTGATAGTGAATAACCAACTGATCGTTTTCCAGTGCTTTACGCAAGTTGGTATCCAGCCAGAGATATTCAAATACCCGCTGATTCATTTCTGGAGTAAAAACGCAAAATTGTCCTCGTCCGCCTTCCTTCGCTGTGTACATTGCTGTGTCGGCGTGACGAATAATAGCCGCGCTGTCCGAACCATGTTCGGGAGAGAGTGCAATACCTACTGAACAGCTGGTATAAACTTCAATTAAACCAATACGAAAGGGGAGGCGTAAGCGGGTCAAAATTCGTGATGCCATTGCTTCCAGCGCGCTTTGTGAGGTATTGGATGCCAGTACCAGAAACTCATCGCCACCTGGACGCGCCAACACCTGGTCATGTTCGAGACAGCTTAAAATAGCCAATGACACGTCGCGTAATAACTGGTCACCAAACAAATGCCCATAGGCGTCGTTGACCTTTTTAAAATTATCCAAATCAAGATACACAACCCCAACTTTATTGTTATCTGCATGATTAATAGCGTGATCGATTAACTCCTGCATTGCGTTACGATTCGGCAGTCCGGTGATACTGTCGGTATTTGCCAGAATACGCAGTCGCTCCTGAGCGCGGCGCTCTTCGGTAATGTCGGTACCGGAACAGATTAAAAAAATCTCGTTTTTGCCACTGCCGCTGTGGACAAATTTATTGCGAAACAGAAACAGCCGCTGGCCTTTACGTGTTGGTATCCACAGTTCGACTTCATATGCATTGCCGCTTCGAAAAAATACACGGTTATTGCGCCTGGATGCCGCAGCTTCACGACGGCTCATAAACAGTTTAAACACGCTTTGCCCAATGACGTCGTGTTCTTTCAACCCTGTGTAATCTTCACATAAGCGATTGAAGCGTTGAATATTCCCCCGGCTGTCGAGAATGACTATTGCGGAATGTGCTTCAGAAACTACCTGCTCAGCAAAGGAAAGCCCGTGTGATAAATCACGAGCAACCGCCGGTGTGTCATGCCATGCAGACGCGTTGCCAGCCCATTCCCGTTTATTGATTTTTCGTCCTACCAGATGCACAGAAAGATCGCTTTCATCGACGGTCAGACTCATCATCAGGCTGGAGGTGATGACTGTCATTTCCCTGATTCGAGCAGCCTGTTCGGCAGATAACTGCAACATACGTTCAGGTTCTGTGGTTTCGGTGGTAGAAAAGCGCAAAACATCGCTGCTTTCCGTCAACCGCCAGTATGAATTGTGCGATCCGAGAAAGTTGTACAACGTTGTGGACTCCCTAACGGTTTTCATGATGCATATCCTCCGGTTAACAGCGGAGTCCGCGGTTAAATAAAAGGAACAACATGACTTACATGAAATTAACGGCGGCTAAACGCATTGTTTTTTTTATATATTTATTTGTAATCCAGTTTTGGAAAAACGCCAGTTTTCAAACGAAAGTCAGTTAAAAAACTGCCGGGATATGATGAAGGTAGAGCGGGGAAATAAACGGCCCATTCATAAGGAATGGGCCGTGAAAGGAGATTACGCGACCGGGCGCGCAATAATGCTGCGGGTTTCCATGCGGACTTCGGCAATGGTGACGTCAATAACGTCAGTTACTTTATAAACCGTTTCACCTTTAATTTGTACGGTGCCGTTTTCCTGGCTGCAAACCATTTCATCGCGCACAGCGTGTAAGAAAGGTGCAGGAATAAAGGCGATAGCGCCGTTATCAACCAAACGAACACGCATGCCGCCACGGCTGATATCGACAATTTCCGCCGCGAAACGGGTGTCGGTCCCGGCTTTGTCTTTCAGGAAGCGTGCGTATAACCAGTCACCAACATCACGTTCTGCCATCCGATTGAGACGGCGACGCTCGGCCATTTGGACAGTGATCTCATCCTGTGGACGCGTCGCAGTTTCGCCTTTGATAACCGCTTTCAGCAGACGGTGGTTGATCATGTCGCCATATTTACGGATCGGCGATGTCCAGGTGGCGTATGCTTCCAGACCGAGGCCAAAGTGAGGACCGGGTTCAGTGCTAATTTCAGCAAATGACTGGAAGCGACGAATGCGGCTGTCGAGGAAACCAGTTGGTTGCGCATCCAGTTCACGACGCAGTTTGCAGAAACCGTCCAGCGTGAGCACTTCTTCGGCATCGACATGCAGACCGTGCGTTTTCAGCAACGCTGCCAGCGCGTCGGCATTCGCCGGATCAAAGCCCATATGCACGTTATAGATGCCAAAACCGAGCTTATCGCGCAGTACGCGGGCCGCACAAATGTTAGCGGCAATCATCGCTTCTTCGACGATACGGTTGGCAATGCGACGAGGCTCGGCGACGATATCCAGCACTTCACCTTTTTCACCGAGAATAAAGCGGTAATCCGGGCGATCTTTAAACACCAGTGCGTGGTTATGACGCCACTCGCCGCGGCGTTGGCAAATTTGCGCTAACAAACGGACTTGTTCGGCAATTGCTTCACTTTCAGGCTTCCAGTCACCGGTATTTTCCAGCCAGTCAGAAACCTGGTCATACACCAGCTTCGCTTTGGATTCGATGGTGGCGGCAAAGAATTCGATATTATCTTCAATGGTGCCATCAGCGGAGAGCGTCATGCGGCATGCCAGTACCGGGCGGACTTCATTGGCGCGCAGTGAGCAGAGATCGTCAGAAAGCTCGCGAGGCAGCATAGGGATGTTGAAGCCAGGCAGGTAGTTGGTGAATGCGCGAATTTTCGCGGCTTTGTCCAGCTTACTGCCTTCAGCAATCCACGCGGTTGGATCGGCAATCGCCACAATCAGCTGAAGTTTGTCATCCGGCAACGCCTTAGCGAAAAGGGCGTCATCCATATCTTCTGTGCTGGCACTGTCGATGGTGACAAAATCCAGCGCGGTCAGATCTTCACGAACCAGACCTTCATCGAGCATTTCGGTAGCGACGCCGTCTGGTGCTTCTTTTTCCAGATTATGGCGTGCAAGGGTAACCCACCACGGTACAAAGTGATCGTCACCAAAAGTGATGTATTGTGTCAGTTCTGCATAGAAAGAACGATCGCCTTTCAGCGGATGACGGCGCATTTCGGCAACCGCCCAGTCGCCTTCTTTAAACTCGTGGTTCAGGCCACGGGCTGCGCGGCAAGGAATGGCGTCTTTTAAGAGTGGATGATCAGGAACGATGGCCAGACGGTCATTTTTGCCCTGAACCTTACCCACGAAACGAGTCAGGAACGGTTCAACCAGTTCTTCTGGCTCTGCGGATTCACGTTCTTTTTCACTGTGGATCACCGCGATAATTCGGTCGCCATGCATGACTTTTTTCATCTGCGGCGGCGGAATGAAATAACTTTTTTGCGCGTCGACTTCCAGGAAGCCAAAGCCTTTTTCTGTGGCTTTTACCACCCCTTCAGCGCGTGGCGTCTGGGAATGCAGTTGCTGTTTAAGCTGCGCTAGCAGCGGGTTGTCCTGAAACATAATTGTCTATTTTGGTGGCCATTAGAGCGGCTGACAGTTTTACGCGAATCTGTCTGACGCGGCAAGGTTAATATGTCTCACCCAACGCGATTTTTAAGCGATTTATCCAGCCACACAGCCCGCTCCATACCAGCAGATTAATAATCTGCGTTGATGATTTTTCGTGTTCGAGTAAAGGGCTGAACTGGGCGGCGCTAAAGCGATCGGGTGCTCGGGTCAGCCATTGTATCGCCTGAACGGTAGCGCGCTCAACAGAATGACGGTCAGCCCATTGGTTAATTTCATTTTCGCCCTTGCGCATAAGGGTGCTGATTTTTTTATATTCATTTGATGAATCCATACAGGTGGCAAAACAAGCAGGACTGCCATTTATACGCGCGCATAACAACGCCGCAAGCTGATTATCCGGCTGTGTATTGCCCCGTGTGCTGTTTAACAACTTTTCGAGAAGGGAAAGTGAAATAGGGTGGAGAGAGAGTATTTCGGCCAGTTGGCAAAGTTCTGCAGTTGAACTTTTTGTGTGCTCTTCAGGTAGTTTTTCCACCTCATAGCTGCTTCGCCAGCGTAATGATTCATCAGCAAACAGTGACGCGTCGGCGTAGTTTTGTATCTCCAGCCCGGGTAACCAGCGTACCGGATGCCCGAGATAAGCCTGAAATGTCGCAATTGTCCGCGCCTGAAAGCCAATAAAACCAATGATTTGGCTAATGATCACACAGTCCCAGGCAGTAAGACCGACGTCATTCAGATGCTGGCGCGATCGGTTGTCGATAATAGAAGGCGAGCTAGCCAGTTGGCGGGCATATTGCGTGATTTGTGCCAACCGATGATTACTTTCCCTGGTGGAATCAGGCCCGGGGAGCGGCGTAAGTCGCGCCGAATAGTAGTTACATAACCGCTGGACGCCGCAAACCTGAGCAACCGTCAGGGCCGTCGACAAGCGTTCATAAGCGGTGAAGGTCTGTGAACGGGTCACGGTAAGCTGGTCAGGGAACAAATCCACTGCAAGAACACGCGCAGGGTCCAGCCATGAAAGGAAGGGGGCCAGCGTTTCTTTTTCAAGGATCACGTCGAGTAGAAAGGGATCGCTGACCTTTGCGGCTTCCGGGACCAGAGGCAGAACGTCATACTCCGTAGTACTGGATTGCGTTTCATGATACCAGTGGCTTTTGCCGGTGATGTGGCGTTGTTCCATGGGCGCTCCTTGGTCGTAAAGGAAATCGTTATCCTGACGCAAGGCGGGAAGGGGAGAAAGACGGATCGGCGATAACAAATATCAGAAAGGTATAACAGAGATAACGGGCGGCAGAACGCCGCCCATCTTTACCAACAGAACGATTATTTCAGTTCGAGTTCGTTCATTGCAGCAATGCTGAAACCGCCGTCAACGTGGACCACTTCACCGGAGATACCGGCAGAGAGATCGGAGCACAGGAATGCCGCAGAGTTACCCACATCTTCAATAGTAACGGTACGGCGAATCGGGGTAACGGCTTCGCAATGAGCCAGCATTTTGCGGAAGTCTTTGATACCGGAGGCCGCCAGAGTACGGATCGGACCAGCAGAGATGGCGTTAACACGCACACCTTCCGGACCCATCGCGTTCGCCATATAGCGCACGTTCGCTTCCAGAGACGCTTTTGCCAGACCCATAACGTTGTAGTTCGGGATAGCGCGCTCAGCGCCAAGGTAGGAAAGGGTCAGCAGGGCAGAACCCGGATTCAGCATGGAGCGGCAAGCTTTTGCCATTGCAACGAAGCTGTAGGAGCTGATGTCGTGGGCAATTTTGAAGCCTTCACGGGTAACGGCGTTAACATAGTCACCATCCAGCTGATCGCCAGGTGCAAAACCAATAGAGTGTACGAAACCGTCAAATTTCGGCCAAACTTTCCCCAGTTCAGCGAACATGGTGTCGATGCTGGCATCTTCTGCAACATCGCACTGCAGAACGATGTCAGAACCCAATTGAGCGGCAAATTCTTCTACGCGGCCTTTCAGTTTGTCGTTCTGGTAGGTGAATGCCAGTTCAGCTCCTTCGCGGTGCATCGCCTGAGCGATACCGTAGGCGATGGATAGTTTGCTGGCAACACCGGTTACCAGAATGCGCTTACCGGAAAGAAAACCCATAGCTTTAATCCTTATTGTTGATGCTTGTTGTGCCTGAAAATCAGGCGATTCGTCGTTTTAGTAAACAGTACGAACAGATAAACGGTTATTATAATCAACCTGGCTGTGAGTAGCTATAGTTGCCAGGTCCGACCGGAGCAGGCTGCGGCAGGGGGGGCGCTTTTCCCCTCACCCTAACCCTCTCCCCAGAGGGGCGAGGGGACCGTATTGTGCAAATATTGTTACCCCAGCAACAAACAGGCTCATACAGCCCCTAACCCTTTCATGGCGATGGCTGGGACGGTTCAGACCTTGCCGAATATTCTCCAGCACCGTCTCCATGTTTTCACCACAACAGCTATTCGGCTCGGTCTGCCCCCTCGCTCTTTCAGGGAGAGGGTGACCGGCGGTTCAGTTCCTGCAGAATATTCTCCAGCACCGTCTCCTCATTACAATCAATCTCGTTATTCCAGAAACGCAGCACGGTCCAGCCCTGCGACTCAAGCCAGCTAGTGCGCCTGGAATCATAGGCAACTGCTAAATCATGCTGCCCACCATCCAGCTCAACGACTACACGCGCCGAGCAGCAAGCAAAATCGAGAATGTAGCTCCCCACTGGATGTTGACGGCGAAATTTGAAATCACTAAAACGTCGGCTGCGAAGATATCGCCAGAGCTTTCGTTCCTGCAAAGTGAGATTGCGTCTTAAATCACGCGCATTTGATTTAATTTTATCTATCACCTCATTCTGACAAGATTTAATCTTTTGTCAGAATGAGGTGAATAATCTGGAAGGAGGATTCAGAAAATTAGCGATCTTTACGCCACGCATCCGCCGTCAATGCCTCGCCAAAATGACCGGCAATCAGCCGTTTGGTGAGTTCATGCAGCGGCGATGCCAGCACATCCGCGGTGCTGCCTCGCTCGACAACCTCGCCCTGATGCATCACCAGCACCTGGTCGCTAATGTGCTTCATCATTCCGATATGCTGGGTAACATAAATATACGAAATGCCCTGTTTTTCCTGTAATTCCAGCATCAGATTAATCAACTGCGAACGCATCGACATATCCAGTGAAGCGAGGGCTTCATCGGCAATAATGACTTTTGGGCGCAATATCAGCGCGCGCGCCAGACCCAGACGCTGTTTTTGTCCGGGTGCCAACATATGCGGATAGTAACTGACGTGATCCGGTAGCAGCCCAACCATACGCATCGTTTCAATAATCTGTTTGCGACGCTGTTCCGGTTCCAGGTCGGTGTTCAGGCGCAGTGGAAAATCCAGAATTTGCGAGATACGTTGACGGGGATTCAACGAGGTCGAAGGATCCTGAAAAATCATGCGAATACGCTGACTGCGGAAGGAATAATCGCCAAAATGCAGTGGATGATCGTCAATCAATAACTCGCCGCTGGTAGGCTCTATCATTCCCGCCAGCATTTTTGCCAGCGTGGATTTACCCGAACCATTCTCGCCAATAATCGCCAGTGTCTGGCCTTCACGTAGCGTAAAGCTCAAGGGTTTTACCGCTTCTACGGTCTGACGACGAAACCAGCCGGTCCGGTAGCGGAACGTTTTACTTAAATTACGCACTTCAAGCAGCGTTTCGATCATCTCACTCTTTCTCCATGTTCAGCGGGAAATGACAGGCATAGAGATGATTTTTCGCCCCCGTCAAACGTGGCGTCACAATGCATTCTCGTTGTGCATACGGGCAACGTGGCCCCAGACGACAACCAATCGGTAACTGTTCCAGCAGTGGGATAGCGCCGGGCAGCGTATTGAGGCGACTTTTATGCGGCATCGCGCTGCCGAAGTCTGGTATCGCGCGGATCAGCGCCTGGGTATAAGGATGATGTGGCATCGTCACCAACTCCTTACTCGGCGCGGTTTCCACTGTTTGACCGCAGTAAAGCACGTTAATTTTATCCGCCCATTGGCTAAGCATTTGTAAGTCATGGCTGATAAGCAAAATAGTGGTATTGCTGTTTTGGTTGAGACGCGTCAGCAGGCGAAAGATTTGCGCCTGGGTTGTTGGCTCCATTGAGTTGGTCGGTTCGTCAGCAATCAGCAGACGCGGTTGATTCGCCAGTGCAATGGCTATCATCACTTTCTGACATTCACCTTCGGTCAACTCATAGGGAAAACTGCGCATCGCATCTTTGTGATCTTTAATCCCCACGCGGTGCAGCAGTTCAATGGCACGGCGTTTGCGCCAGCCAAAACGCTGCCACCAACGGCCTTTATAGGTCCAGGCTGGGATGTTTTGCATCAACTGGCGGCCCACACGTTCTGAAGGGTCAAGACACGACTGCGGTTCCTGGAAAATCATCGACACGTTATGGCCAACCAGTTTGCGCCGTTCGCGTGCGGAGAGACGCAGCAAATCGATATCATCAAAACGCATACGGTCAGCAGTAACACGCCAGTTATCTTTATTCACCCCACAAATCGCTTTCGCAATCAAACTCTTGCCGGAACCGGATTCACCAACAAGACCGCGGATTTCACCTTCGGTTAAGGTCATACTTACCCGGTCGACGGCTTTAACCCACTCATCACCGGTTTTAAATTCAATGGTCAGGTTACGAATATCGAGTAATGGCATTATTCCACCCCCGCAATAATCGCACGACGAACGCCATCGCCAAGGAGGTTAACCAACAACACGCTAATCATAATTGCCGCACCTGGCAGCATGACAGTCCACGGGGCGACATAAATCAGTTCCAGCGCATCACCGAGCATCGCTCCCCATTCAGGCGAGGGGAGTTGTGCGCCGAGATCGAGAAAGCCCAGCGCGGCGATATCGAGAATTGCCATCGACAGTGCGCGGGTGATCTCGGTGACCAGCCCGGCGGTGATGTTTGGCATCACAGCAAACCAGAGAATATTCAGCGTTGATGCGCCATCCAGACGGGCGGCGATAACGTACTCTTTTTCCAGTTCGTCATGCACCATGCTGTAAATCGAACGTACCATACGCGGCAGCAATGCCAGCCAGACAGCAAACATAGCGTGGGACAAACTCGGTCCGGCAAACGCTACAACGATAATTGCCAACAGCAGCGAAGGGATCGCCAGTAAGGTATCCAGAATATGGTTAAGCACCGCTGAGCGGAGGCCGTGTGTCGCCCCGGCGAAGGTGCCCAGTACCAGGCCACAGATCGTCGCGGCAAGCGTCACCACAAATGCGCCACCCACGGTTGGCGCAGCTCCGCTCAGTAAACGGCTTAAAACATCGCGTCCGAGGTCGTCAGTCCCCAGGAAGAAAGAAACTTCGCCATAGCGCGACCATGACGGCGGCAATAATTGATAACCGAGAAATTGCTGGTCGATGCCGTAAGGCGCAAACCAGCCGCCAAAAATACACAGTACAGCCAGCCCCGCGCAGCCGTACAGGCCGACCATCGCAGAGGCGTCACTATAAAATTTGCGCCAGGCGGTACGCAGCGTGCCCGGCGGGCGCTTTTCGCTGTATACGCTATCGTAAGGCATACCATTCCTTATGTTTCAGAGGGTTAGCCATGGCACCCAAAATATCAGAAATCACGTTAACAATAATGACCAGTGAGCCACACACCATCACTCCGGCGGAAATGGCTGCGTAATCCTGCTGGCGGATGGCGTTAATTAACCAGCGCCCTAAACCCGGCCAGCTAAAAACCATTTCGGTGATCATCGCCAGCGTCAGCATGGTGGAAAACTGTAAGCCCAGGCGAGGAATAACCGGCGGTAACGCGTTATGCAGAACGTGGCGACGCAAAATAGTAAAGCGCGACAAACCGCGGGTCGCCGCCGCTTTTACATAGTTCTGGTCATACACTTCGATAGTGCTGATACGCATCAGGCGGATCACTTCAGTTGTTGGCGCAACCGACAGGGTGATCACGGGCAATATCATATGGCGGATTGCGCTCATGATCATTTCATCCCGCCATGGTGAGTCCGAAAGCCAGGCATCAATCAACGCAAAACCGGTAATCGGTTTCACTTCGTAGAGCAGATCGAAACGCCCTGAAACGGGCAACCAACCTAGCGTGAGTGAACAAAACAGCGTCAACAGAAGCGCCAGCCAGAACACCGGGATTGAAAAGCCCAGTAAGGCGATGGCGTTGATCAAGTTATCCTGCCACTTATGGCGCGTAATCCCGGCAATCATCCCCACGGGGATGCCAACAATCAGCGCAAAACCGAAGGCGAGGATGCACAGTTCCATCGTCGCCGGGAAGACCTCTTTTAACTGTTCGGCAATCGGTTGACCGTTAATGCTGGAAACACCAAAATCCCAGTGGATCAGGCCGTTAAACCAGAACACCCAGGCATTCCACAGTGACGCGCCTTGTAACGGCGCATGAGGGGTGAAATAGCTCAAGCTGAAGCCAACGAAGGTCAGCAGGAACAAGGTGACAATCAATAACAAAATGCGGCGTAAGGTGAAGATAATCATGGTTTTTTCACCTCATCCTGTTTCTCGCGATACACCCCAGCAAAGGAGGCGTTACCAAACGGGCTAAGTACCAGACCTTTGATATCGTACCGATAGGCCTGCAAACGCAATGACGACGCCAGCGGCAAAATGGGCAATTCCTGCGCCAGAATACTCTGCGCTTCGTCATAGGCTTCAATACGCGCCGCCAGCTGCTGCGAAGAGAGCGCCTTACGCAATACGCTGTCGAATTTCGGATCGCACCAGTGGGCGAGGTTGGTCTGCGAATGAATTGCCGCGCAGCTCAGTAACGGACGGAAGAAACTGTCCGGGTCGTTACTGTCCGTCGCCCAACCGGATAACGTCAGATCATGGCTCATATCCATCAACCGCGCCTCCTGAAAGCGACCTTCTACCGGCACAATCACCACTTTTACGCCAACCTGCGCCATATCCGCCTGAATCAGTTCGGCAGTTTTCAGTGGACTGGGGTTCCACGCCTGCGAACGTGTGGGCACCCACAGTTTCAGCGTTAAATTTTCCAGCCCCAACGACTTCAACTGTTCGCGCGATTTCGCCGGATTGTATTCAGTAATTTTAGCCTCGTTGTCATAGGCCCACGAGGCGCGCGGTAAAATAGAGGCCGCCGTTTCAGCCGTACCATAATAGATGGATTGCATCAGGCGCTGGTTATTAATCGCCAGTGCCAGCGCATGGCGGACAGCGGGATTATTTAGCGGCGGTTTGGCGGTGTTAAATGCCAGATAGGCGACGTTCATCCCAGGACGCAGCGTTAAACGCAAGCGCGGGTCGTCACGCAAAATGGATAGCTGGCTGGCAGCAGGCCAGGCCAGAACGTCGCATTCCCCGGTCAGGAGTTTCGACAGACGTCCGGTGCCGCCGGAGCCTAAATCCACCACTACCTGCGGCATTAACGGTTTACCGCGCCAGAAGTCATCATGACGTTGTAGGCGAATAAATTGCCCGGCGCGGTATTCCGACAACTGATACGGACCGGTGCCGACCGGTTGACGGTCGAGTTGCTCCTGGCGATCTTCTTTCTCTAACTTCCGGGCATATTCTGCCGACATGACCGAAGCATAATGGGTTGCGAGGTGCCACAAAAAAGAAGCATCCGGCTGGGCGAGTCGGAACTCAACGGTATGATTATCCAGTTTGCGGACGCTTTTCACGTTATCGGCAAATTGCAGGCTGTCGAAGTAGGGGAAGTTGCTGCCGTTGACGTTATGCCACGGGTTGTTGCGGTCAAAAATTCGCTGGAAGGTAAACACCACATCGTCGGCATTCATTTTACGAGTGGGAGTAAACCAGTCGGTTTTTTGAAACGGAACATCGCGACGCAGGTGGAAGCGATAGGTCGCGCCGTTGTCGAGTACTTCCCAGCTTTCGGCAAGTTCCGGCATCAGGCGATAGGTATAGGGATCGACATCCAGCAGTCGATCATAAAACTGGGCGGCAAGGGTATCGACAATTAACCCACTGCTCGCTTTGGATGGGTTAAAGGTGTTGACTTGCCCGCTGACGCAATAGACAAAACCGCTGTCGCGGATATCAGCATGCGGGGGAGATTCAGGCGCGGCGATTGCCTGACCACTCACAAGTCCAGCAATCACCAAAAGAGACGATAATACCTGGCGCATAATATTAAGGGATTTTATGTAAAGAGGCTATCTTACTAATATTTAATGACATTTGCCATTACCGTTTGTGTTCAGGGGTCGTAATGAGGGCCGTGTGGTTGGTCGTTGAACAGGTGACGTCGCCATCTGTTCAACATTCGTACCCGTGATTTCTCTATAACTATAACTCACAGAACAACTTAGCGAGGAGCAGAGCGGTACGATCGTGAGAAACCCATTAAAGCACGCTGCAGTGCGTGTCATTGTTAGCCAGATGCGGCGTGAACGCTTTATCCGGACAACGATACTGACCGATCGTCTGCAATTAAATCATTACTCATTACCCCATTGATTCAAAAACTCTGCGATCTCATCAATGCGTACGGGATTAATCCCCGCTTCAGCAGCCATTTCATGTTGGGCTTCTTCGCTGATCTCTTCATTGTTCATCAAACGGGTGAGCAGTAACTGGAAGTAGTGGGCCAGCGGTGTGCGTTCAGCCTCTGCGACAGGCTCTGCGCATTCGGTCGCGTACTCATCGGCAATATCAAAATATTTTAGCGGGATATCGTGGTTCATTATTTGCCCCTGGGGTTAATGCGCTAAGCATAAGGGCGGATGATAGCACTCGTGATCCGGGTCATACATCTTTTTATAGTTAATGGCGCGGCGCGTTACCCTCAGGCAGGATAATGCGCCGCGCATCCGACTATTACGTTTCACTCACCGGCGTTCTGTCACCATCATACAACGGCACTTTGCGATAGCGGCGGATCAGATACCATAAATATGCGCCGCCTAACGAAGTCCATACCAGACCGAGTGTCAGTGACGTTGACTCGAGGTTAACCCACAGCACACCCACCGTCAGCGCGCCAACCAGCGGCATCAGCAAATAGTGGAAGTGATCCTTCCAGCTTTTATTCATTCCTTTACGCCGCCAGAAATGATTAAACACCGACAGATTCACGAAGGTAAACGCCACCAGAGCACCGAAGTTAATTAACGCTGTGGCGGTAACTAAATCGAAGAACAGCGCCGACAACGCGACAATCCCGACCATAATGACGTTGAGTGCCGGAGTCCGCCATTTTGGGTGCACATAGCCAAACACGCGCTCCGGAAACACATTGTCACGCCCCATCACATACAGCAGACGCGACACGCTGGCATGTGAAGCCAGGCCAGAGGCTAACGTGTTCACAAACGTGGTGCAGAGGAAAATCGACTGGAAGAGCTTGCCGCCGACGTACAGCGCAATTTCAGGCAGTGCGGCATCCGGATCTTTAAAGCGGCTGATATCGGGAAAGAACAGCTGCATAAAGAACGACGCCGCGATAAAGATAACGCCACCGTAGACCGCCGTCAGGAAGATGGCTTTCGGGATCACGCGTGCGGCGTCCGGCGTCTCTTCCGAAAGCGTGGTCACCGCATCGAAACCGAGGAAGGAGAAACAGACAATCGTCGCCCCGGTAATAATCGGGATCAGGTGCGCGTTCTCGCTGATAAACGGCTGAAGTGACCAGACGGTGCCAACGCCTTCTCCTTTATGCAGTCCCTGAACTACCAGGAAGATAAACACCACCATGATGGAGATTTGCACCAGTACAAACAGGGTATTGAAGTTAGCGACCAGGTTGACGCTCTTCAGATTCGCGGCGGTTAAAATGGCGACGAAGGTTACCACCCACACCCACGGCGGCACTTCCGGGAAGAGGGCGGAGAGATAGATTTTCGCCAACAAGACGTTAATCATCGGCAAAAAGAGATAATCCAGCAGCGATGACCAGCCGACCATAAATCCGACGTGCGGGTTAATCGACTTTTGCGCGTAGGTATAGGCCGAACCGGCCTCCGGAAACTGGCGAACCAGTTTGCCGTAGCTGATAGCGGTAAACAGCACACCCGCCAGCGCCAGCAAATAGGACGCCGGAACGTGACCGTCGCTAATGCCGGAGACAATACCAAAAGTATCAAATACGGTCATCGGCGTGAGATAGGCCAGACCCATCATCACCACCTGCCACAATTTCAGTGATTTTCGCAGACGGGTTTTGCCGGGTTGCGCAGCAATATTCAGTGGTGAATTAATAGCCATAATTGCTGCCTCCCCTGCGTAATAAGGTTTGCGGTCGTGTCGACCTGAAATCAAACCTGTTTAGCAAGGGAAGCAAAGGGGGCGGAGTCCAGTCAGTAGCAGGAGGGGCGCATACGCAGCCTCCCTCGCCATGCGGGGATTTAATCATCGGCATCATCTCATTTCCTCGTCACAGTCTTAATCGTTAACGGAAGCCCGTTGCCGCCCGCGCTCCATAACGCGACATCCGGGAAATGTCTGGATTACCAGCAAATGTCAGGCCTGGCTCCGCTCAGGCCGATGAAACAACCCCGCAAGGGGTATTACGCGTTTTTCAACATCCACTCAATTTCTGTTTCTGTGATGAGGCGCTCAAACTGCAACAGCTCATCATTTTTACAGGCGTGATAGACATGGCAGAAGCGTTCGCCTAAATAGCGGCGCAGGTGATCATTCTCGATAAACTCACCCAGGGCATCGCTCTGGCGAATCGGAAAGGGTAAGCCTTCCTGTTCCAGCCCGTTGCCTTCGACTTCTTCCTGCAACGGCAGCTCGTTATCAAGGCCATGCAAAATACCGGCAAAAATCGCTGCCATCACCAGATATGGGTTGGCATCGGCACCCGCCACGCGATATTCCACGCGGTGATTATGACGGTCGCCGCACGGAATACGCAGGGCGACGGTGCGGTTGTTATGGCCCCACGACGCCTGCGTCGGCACATACATTCCCGGCTGGAAGCGGCGATACGAGTTCACGTTTGGTGCCAGCAACGCCATCGACGACGGCATCAGGTCAATCATCCCGGCGAGCATCTTTTTCAGCAGCGGCGAATCTTCGCCTTCCGCGTCAGAAAGCACGTTCTCGCCACGATTATTTTGCATACTGATATGGATATGCATTCCGCTGCCCGCGTGCTCTTCATACGGCTTCGCCATAAAAGTGGCGTGCATCTTATGCTTTTCTGCCATCAGACGCACCAGGCGTTTTAGTGCCAGCGCATCATCGCAGGCTTCCAGCACGTTATCAGTATGGTAAAGGTTGATTTCAAACTGACCCGGCGAGGCCTCAGCGACCGCGCCATCTGCCGGAATCAGCTGTAACTGCGCCAGTTCATCAATATCATTGAGCACGTCGGCGAAGTGGTTGAGGTTATCAACGGAGTAAACCTGGCTTTGTGTATTGCGGTCATCGGTGCCAGGCGCGCAGGGCGGTTGCAGATACCCTTCAGCGTCGCGCTGGCGATCCAGTAAATAGAACTCCAGCTCTACCGCTACGACCGGGAACAATCCGCGCTGGCGCAGCTGCTGCCACAGGCGGTTAAGAACGTTCCGCGGCTCAACGTCAAAGGGAGCGCCATCTTCATCGACCATGGTCAGGAGCATCTGACCGATAAACTCTGGATCGGCGGCAGAAGGAGTTAAGGAACCGAGAACAGGAACACAGGTACGATCCGGCTCGCCCATTTCCTGACCCAGACCTGCTTCTTCTACTACGTTGCCCAGAATATCCATTGCAAATACCGAGGCCGGGAAATAACACCCTTTCTCGAGCTTCTTCAGGCTTGAAACAGGAATACGCTTTCCACGGAAGCAACCATTTAAATCGGTAAGTAAAACATCAACATATTGCGTATTCGGGTAGCGCTCCAGGTAGCGTTTCACTTCCTGCGTAAAGGCGCTACCCCGCCTCTCTTCTGACTGCTGAACAAAGTTCTCTACTTCAACGATATTGGTTTCCATGATTCTTCGCCTTTGGTTTGTTTTCCGCTCGTTATCAAAGCGTAAAATATAATGACCACCATTCGAATCTGTATGCAAACTAAATGTTTGTCAAATGTTAAATTGAGTTTGCAAAAATGAAAACCCACTGCTAGATTGAAAAAATATTGAACATAAAGGTCATTTAAAGCGCAGTAATGGCGATAATTTAGTCCACTTTGTGAGATTGAGCATGGAAAATATAATGAACAATCCGGTTATCGGTGTCGTAATGTGCAGGAACAGGCTTAAGGGTCATGCGACCCAGACTCTGCAAGAAAAGTACCTGAATGCCATCATCCATGCAGGCGGCTTGCCTATTGCGCTACCACATGCGCTGGCGGAACCGTCATTACTTGAACAACTTTTGCCGAAACTCGATGGCATTTATCTTCCTGGTAGTCCCAGCAATGTGCAGCCGCACCTATATGGTGAAAACGGCGATGAGCCTGACGCCGATCCCGGGCGTGATCTTCTGAGCATGGCGATAATTAATGCCGCACTCGAAAGGCGCATCCCCATTTTCGCCATCTGCCGGGGTTTACAAGAACTGGTGGTGGCAACCGGTGGTTCGTTGCATCGCAAGCTGTGCGAACAGCCTGAATTGCTGGAACATCGGGAAGATCCCGAACTGCCGGTGGAACAGCAATATGCACCGTCGCATGAAGTTCAGGTTGAAGAGGGGGGATTACTGTCTGCGTTGTTACCTGAATGTAGCAACTTTTGGGTAAACTCTCTACATGGACAAGGGGCGAAGGTCGTTAGCCCACGGTTGCGTGTTGAAGCTCGCTCGCCGGATGGCTTAGTTGAGGCGGTTAGCGTCATCAATCATCCTTTTGCGCTGGGCGTACAGTGGCACCCGGAATGGAACAGTAGCGAGTACGCGCTTTCGCGTATATTGTTCGAGGGCTTTATCACCGCTTGTCAGCACCATATCGCTGAAAAACAGCGACTCTGACCACTACAGTTTAAGGAAATGCAAATATGAGTGATGAGGGACTGGCGCCAGGAAAACGCTTGTCGGAAATCCGCCAGCAGCAGGGGCTTTCACAACGTCGTGCCGCCGAACTCTCCGGGCTGACTCACAGTGCTATCAGTACGATAGAACAAGATAAAGTCAGCCCTGCCATCAGTACGCTGCAAAAGCTGCTGAAGGTGTATGGTCTGTCACTCTCGGAATTCTTTTCCGAGCCGGAAAAACCTGATGAGCCGCAGGTCGTCATTAATCAGGACGACTTAATTGAGATGGGTAGTCAGGGTGTGTCAATGAAGCTGGTTCATAACGGTAACCCGAATCGCACGCTGGCGATGATCTTTGAAACGTACCAGCCGGGCACAACCACTGGGGAAAGAATTAAGCATCAGGGTGAGGAAATAGGCACTGTACTGGAAGGTGAAATTGTTCTGACGATTAATGGTCAGGATTACCACCTCGTCGCGGGGCAAAGTTATGCCATTAATACCGGCATCCCGCACAGTTTCAGTAATACGTCGGCAGGTATTTGCCGAATTATCAGCGCCCATACGCCCACCACGTTTTAATCTTTTTGTTCTGTAAGCCGGGTAAGCGCAATGCGCCCGGCAATCTATACACAAAATCATTCAAGTTGCATCAAGGCGGCAAGTGAGCGAATCCCGATGAGCTTACTCAGGTAAGTGATTCGGGGGAGCGAACGCAGCCAAGGCAGAGGCGGCTTGAAGGATGAAGTGTATATAAAGAATGTCGCCAGAAATAAACGGGCATACGGCCCGGGGATCTCTGCGCCCTGACGTTCACAAACTGCATATATCTGATAGACGTGAAACAGGAGTCATAATGAATTTTCATCATCTGGCTTACTGGCAGGATAAAGCGTTAAGTCTCGCCATTGAAAACCGCTTATTTATTAACGGTGAATATACTGCTGCGGCGGAAAATGAAACCTTTGAAACCGTTGATCCGGTCACCCAGGCACCGCTGGCGAAAATTGCCCGCGGCAAGAGCGTCGATATCGACCGTGCGATGAGCGCAGCACGCGGCGTATTTGAACGCGGCGACTGGTCACTCTCTTCTCCGGCTAAACGTAAAGCGGTACTGAATAAACTCGCCGATTTAATGGAAGCCCACGCCGAAGAGCTGGCACTGCTGGAAACTCTCGACACCGGCAAACCGATTCGTCACAGTCTGCGTGATGATATTCCCGGCGCGGCGCGCGCCATTCGCTGGTACGCCGAAGCGATCGACAAAGTGTATGGCGAAGTGGCGACCACCAGTAGCCATGAGCTGGCGATGATCGTGCGTGAACCGGTCGGCGTGATTGCCGCCATCGTGCCGTGGAACTTCCCGCTGTTGCTGACTTGCTGGAAACTCGGCCCGGCGCTGGCGGCGGGAAACAGCGTGATTCTAAAACCGTCTGAAAAATCACCGCTCAGTGCGATTCGTCTCGCGGGGCTGGCGAAAGAAGCAGGCTTGCCGGATGGTGTGTTGAACGTGGTGACGGGTTTTGGTCATGAAGCCGGGCAGGCGCTGTCGCGTCATAACGATATCGACGCCATTGCCTTTACCGGTTCAACCCGTACCGGGAAACAGCTGCTGAAAGATGCGGGCGACAGCAACATGAAACGCGTCTGGCTGGAAGCGGGCGGCAAAAGCGCCAACATCGTTTTCGCTGACTGCCCGGATTTGCAACAGGCGGCAAGCGCCACCGCAGCAGGCATTTTCTACAACCAGGGACAGGTGTGCATCGCCGGAACGCGCCTGTTGCTGGAAGAGAGCATCGCCGATGAATTCTTAGCCCTGTTAAAACAGCAGGCGCAAAACTGGCAGCCGGGCCATCCACTTGATCCCGCAACCACCATGGGCACCTTAATCGACTGCGCCCACGCCGACTCGGTCCATAGCTTTATTCGGGAAGGCGAAGGTAAAGGGCAACTGCTGCTGGATGGTCGTAACGCTGAGCTGGCTGCCGCCATCGGCCCGACCATCTTTGTGGATGTGGACCCGAATGCGTCCTTAAGCCGCGAAGAGATTTTCGGTCCGGTGCTGGTTGTCACGCGTTTCACATCAGAAGAACAGGCGCTACAGCTTGCCAACGACAGCCAGTACGGCCTTGGCGCGGCGGTATGGACGCGCGACCTCTCCCGCGCGCACCGCCTGAGCCGCCGCCTGAAAGCCGGTTCCGTCTTCGTCAATAACTACAACGACGGCGATATGACCGTGCCCTTTGGCGGCTATAAGCAGAGTGGTAACGGCCGCGATAAATCCCTGCATGCCCTTGAAAAATTCACCGAACTGAAAACTATCTGGATAAGCCTGGAGGCCTGAAATGACCGAACATACCAGCAGTTATTACGCCGCCAGTGCGAATAAATACGCGCCATTCGACACGCTGAATGAGTCGATTTCCTGCGACGTTTGCGTGGTCGGCGGCGGCTATACCGGGCTGTCTTCCGCGCTGCATCTGGCGGAAGCGGGCTTTGACGTGGTGGTTCTCGAAGCCTCACGCATCGGCTTTGGCGCGAGCGGACGCAACGGCGGGCAGCTTGTGAACTCCTACAGCCGCGACATCGACGTGATCGAAAAAAGCTACGGCATGGATACCGCCCGTATACTCGGCAGCATGATGTTCGAGGGTGGCGAGATCATCCGCGAACGTATCAAACGTTATCAGATTGACTGCGACTATCGCCCCGGCGGCCTGTTTGTGGCGATGAATGACAAACAGCTGGCGACTCTGGAAGAGCAGAAAGAGAACTGGGAACGCTACGGCAATAAACAGCTGGAGCTGCTGGACGCCAACGCCATTCGCCGCGAGGTCGCCAGTGATCGCTACACTGGCGCACTGTTGGATCACAGCGGTGGGCATATTCACCCGCTAAACCTCGCCATTGGTGAAGCCGATGCCATCCGCCTGAACGGAGGGCGCGTTTATGAGCTTTCCGCCGTGACGCAGATCCAGCACACCACGCCCGCCGTGGTGCGCACTACCAAAGGCCAGGTGACGGCGAAGTATGTGATTGTCGCCGGGAATGCGTACCTGGGCGATAAAGTGGAGCCGGAGCTGGCGAAACGCAGCATGCCGTGCGGCACGCAGGTGATCACCACCGAACGGCTGTCGGAAGATTTAGCCCGTTCGCTGATCCCGAAAAACTACTGCGTGGAAGACTGTAATTATCTGCTTGATTACTACCGTCTTACCGCCGACAACCGTTTGCTGTACGGCGGCGGTGTGGTGTACGGCGCGCGCGACCCGGATGACGTTGAGCGTCTTGTGGTGCCGAAACTGCTGAAAACCTTCCCGCAGCTGAAGGGCGTGAAAATTGATTACCGCTGGACGGGCAACTTCCTGCTGACCCTGTCGCGTATGCCGCAGTTTGGTCGCCTCGATACCAACATCTATTACATGCAGGGCTACAGCGGCCACGGTGTGACCTGTACCCATCTCGCCGGGCGTTTGATTGCCGAACTGCTGCGCGGCGACGCCGAGCGTTTCGACGCCTTCGCCAATCTGCCGCATTATCCGTTCCCCGGCGGGCGTACGCTTCGCGTGCCGTTTACCGCGATGGGCGCGGCTTATTACAGCCTGCGCGATCGTCTGGGCGTTTAATTTCCGATTAACAGTGAAGAGTCAAAAGGTGTGAAACATGAGCAACAATGAATTCCATCAGCGTCGTCTTTCTGCCACCCCGCGCGGGGTTGGCGTGATGTGTAACTTCTTCGCCCAGTCGGCTGAAAACGCCACGCTGAAGGATGTTGAGGGCAACGAGTACATCGATTTCGCCGCAGGCATTGCGGTGCTGAATACCGGGCATCGCCACCCTGATCTGGTCGCGGCGGTGGAGCAGCAATTGCAACAGTTTACCCACACGGCGTATCAGATTGTGCCGTACGAAAGCTATGTCACCCTGGCGGAGAAAATTAACGCCCTTGCCCCGGTGAGCGGGCAGGCTAAAACTGCGTTCTTCACCACCGGTGCGGAAGCGGTTGAGAACGCGGTGAAAATCGCCCGCGCCCATACCGGACGCCCTGGCGTGATTGCGTTTAGCGGCGGCTTCCACGGTCGTACATATATGACCATGGCGCTGACCGGAAAAGTTGCGCCGTACAAAATCGGCTTCGGCCCGTTCCCTGGTTCGGTGTATCACGTACCTTATCCGTCAGATTTACACGGCATTTCAACACAGGACTCCCTCGACGCCATCGAACGCTTGTTTAAATCAGACATCGAAGCGAAGCAGGTCGCGGCCATTATTTTCGAACCGGTGCAGGGCGAGGGCGGTTTCAACGTTGCGCCAAAAGAGCTGGTTGCCGCCATTCGCCGCCTGTGCGACGAGCACGGCATTGTGATGATTGCCGATGAAGTGCAAAGCGGCTTTGCGCGTACCGGTAAGCTGTTTGCCATGGATCATTACGTCGATAAGCCGGATTTAATGACGATGGCGAAAAGCCTCGCGGGCGGGATGCCGCTTTCGGGCGTGGTCGGTAACGCGAATATTATGGACGCGCCCGCGCCGGGCGGGTTGGGTGGCACCTACGCCGGGAACCCGCTGGCGGTGGCTGCCGCGCACGCGGTGCTCAACATTATCGACAAAGAATCACTCTGCGAACGCGCGAATCAACTGGGCCAGCGTCTCAAAAACACGTTGATTGATGCCAAAGAAAGCGTTCCGGCCATTGCTGCGGTACGCGGCCTGGGGTCGATGATTGCGGCAGAGTTTAACGATCCGCAAACGGGCGAGCCGTCAGCGGCGATTGCACAGAAAATCCAGCAACGCGCTCTGGCGCAGGGGCTGCTTCTGCTGACCTGTGGCGCATACGGCAACGTGATTCGTTTCCTGTATCCGCTGACCATCCCGGATGCGCAATTCGATGCGGCAATGAAAATTTTGCAGGATGCGCTGAGCGATTAATAGCCCAACGCAATAATGCCTGATGCGCTGCGCTTATCAGGCCTGCAAACGACGTATTGATTATGTATGCCGGATAAGGCGTTCACGCCGCATCCGGCGAATCGCATTGCCCAACTTCGCTAAATCTGGTGCTTTTTCAACAACGCGCGGAACTGATGATAGGTTAACCCCAGCAATTCAGCTGCGCGCTTCTGGTTATATTTCCCTTGTTGCAAACTGAGTTGCAGCAACTCTTTTTCCTGCTGCATCTGAAACTCACGTAAATCCAGCGGCAGCGTCGGAAGCGAGGTGTTTTCTGAAACGGCGTTGGCTTCTTCTGGTGGACGCCGTTTAAAGGGATCAAGAATGATGTCATCAAGCGGATAATCGCTGGTGCCGTGGCGATACACTGAACGTTCCACCACGTTTTTCAATTCACGAATATTTCCCGGCCAGCGATAATTCAGCAATGTTTCTCTGGCGTGCTCGGTAAAACCCGGGAACAGAGGCAGCTTGATTTCCCGACACATCTGGATGGCAAAGTGTTCTGCCATCAACATAATGTCGCTTTCGCGCTCGCGCAGTGGTGGCAGTTGCACTACATCGAAAGCCAGCCGGTCAAGCAGGTCAGCGCGAAAAGTACCTTCATTGACCATCGCCGGGAGATCGGCATTCGTCGCGCATACCAACCGCACATTCACCTGCAATGGCTGGCTGCCGCCAACGCGCTCCAGTTCACCGTACTCAATCACACGCAATAATTTTTCCTGCACCATCATCGGTGCCGTAGCGAGTTCATCAAGAAATAGCGTACCGCCGTCGGCACGTTCAAATCTCCCTGGATGACGTTTTTGCGCACCGGTAAACGCCCCCGCTTCGTGACCAAACAGTTCGGAATCCAGCAGATTTTCATTTAACGCCGCGCAGTTAAGGGAAATAAACGGCCCTTGCCAACGGGAGGAGAGATAATGCAGGCGGCTGGCAATCAGCTCTTTACCGGTGCCGCGTTCGCCGATGATGAGCACCGGTTTGTCCAGCGGTGCGAGATGCGAAACCTGTTCCAGCACTTCTAGAAAGCTGTTCGCCTCACCAAGTAAATTATCTTTGTATTCTGCCATGATGAAATTCGCCACTTGTTAGTGTAATTCGCTAATTCATCCTGGCATGTTGCTGTTGATTCTTCAATCAGATCTTTATAAATCAAAAAGATAAAAAATTGGCACGCAAATTGTATTAACAGTTCAGCAGGACAATCCTGAACGCAGAAATCAAGAGGACAACATTATGGGTATTTTTTCTCGCTTTGCCGACATCGTGAATGCCAACATCAACGCTCTGTTAGAGAAAGCGGAAGATCCACAGAAACTGGTGCGTCTGATGATCCAGGAGATGGAAGATACACTGGTTGAAGTACGTTCTACTTCGGCGCGTGCGCTGGCAGAAAAGAAACAGCTGACTCGCCGTATTGAACAAGCGTCGGCGCGTGAAGTTGAATGGCAGGAAAAAGCCGAACTGGCGCTGCTGAAAGAGAGAGAGGATCTGGCGCGTGCGGCGTTAATTGAAAAACAGAAACTGACCGATCTGATTAAGTCCCTGGAACATGAAGTGACGCTGGTGGACGATACGCTGGCACGCATGAAGAAAGAGATTGGCGAGCTGGAAAACAAATTGAGCGAAACACGCGCTCGCCAGCAGGCATTGATGTTACGTCATCAGGCGGCAAACTCGTCGCGCGATGTGCGTCGTCAGCTGGACAGTGGCAAACTGGATGAAGCAATGGCTCGTTTCGAATCTTTCGAACGTCGTATTGACCAGATGGAAGCGGAAGCAGAAAGCCACAGCTTCGGTAAACAAAAATCGCTGGACGATCAGTTTGCCGAACTGAAAGCCGATGATGCAATCAGCGAGCAACTGGCACAATTAAAAGCCAAAATGAAGCAAGACAATCAATAATAACATCTAGGCGGCGTCCGAACGCGCCGCCGCTCATCGTCTAAGGAGTCCTTATGAGCGCGCTATTTCTGGCTATTCCGTTAACCATTTTTGTGCTGTTTGTTTTACCGATCTGGTTATGGCTGCATTACAGCAATCGTTCCGGTCGCGATGAATTGTCGCAAAGTGAGCAGCAGCGATTAGCGCAACTGGCTGATGAAGCAAAACGGATGCGCGAACGTATTCAGGCGCTGGAATCTATTCTTGATGCAGAACATCCGAACTGGAGGGATCGCTAATGGCGGGCATTAATCTCAATAAAAAATTATGGCGTATTCCGCAGCAGGGCATGGTCCGTGGCGTCTGCGCCGGGATTGCCAATTATTTTGATGTACCAGTAAAACTGGTGCGTATCCTGGTGGTGCTGTCGATTTTCTTCGGTCTGGCGCTGTTTACCCTGGTTGCTTACATCATTTTGTCATTTGCGCTTGATCCAATGCCGGACAACATGGCCTTTGGTGAGCAGCTACCTTCCAGCAGCGAATTGCTGGATGAAGTCGACCGTGAACTGGCGGCCAGTGAAACGCGTTTACGCGAGATGGAACGTTATGTCACTTCCGACACCTTCACGCTACGTAGCCGTTTCCGTCAACTGTGAGGAAAGTTATGAATACTCGCTGGCAACAGGCCGGGCAAAAGGTGAAGCCTGGTTTCAAATTAGCAGGCAAGCTGGTACTTCTTACCGCACTGCGCTATGGCCCGGCGGGTGTGGCGGGCTGGGCGATAAAATCAGTTGCTCGCCGACCGCTGAAAATAGTGCTGGCCGTGGCGCTGGAACCGCTGTTAAGTCGGGCTGCCAATAAACTGGCGCAGCGTTATAAAAGGTGAGGGGAATTTCGCAAAAATTGTTAAATCTCAGGCGTATAATGGATGGCAATTTTCATCCATAGAAGGACGCTTACATGTTTAAAAAAGGCTTACTTGCTCTGGCACTGGTGTTTTCACTGCCCGTTTTCGCCGCTGAACACTGGATCGATGTTCGTGTTCCAGAGCAGTATCAGCAAGAGCACGTTCAGGGGGCCATCAATATTCCCCTGAAGGAAGTGAAAGAGCGCATTGCCACCGCCGTTCCGGATAAAAACGACACCGTGAAAGTGTATTGCAATGCTGGACGCCAGTCAGGGCAGGCAAAAGAGATCCTTAGCGAGATGGGATATACCCACGTTGAGAACGCCGGTGGCCTGAAAGACATCGCAATGCCGAAGGTCAAAGGTTAAAAGAATTCACCATGAGCGGCGCTTATGCGCCGTTTTTTTCTGTCACACCTTATTTACATCCCCATAGATTATTTGCGTCAGCTCACAAATACGCTTTTTCCCTGGTAAAAAATGATTTCCTGCGTGACTAAAACCCTTGTGCTCAATTGACAGTTTATTTTCTGCGGAGTAGTCTCTCGTTTCATGGGACCGCTACCACGGAAAGGCAACATGAAACAGAAAATTACGGATTACCTGGGCGAAATCTACGGTGGAACATTTACCGCAACTCATTTACAGAAACTTGTAACGCGTCTTGAGAGTGCGAAACGATTAATTACACAGCGACGTAAAAAACTTTGGGATGAAAGTGATGTCGTGTTAATTACCTATGCCGATCAATTTCACAGTAATGATTTAAAACCACTACCCACATTTAATCAGTTTTACCTTCAATGGCTGCAATGCATTTTTTCACATGTTCATTTATTACCTTTTTATCCATGGTCATCTGATGATGGATTTTCGGTAATTGATTATCATCAGGTCGCCAGTGAAGCGGGGGAGTGGCAGGATATTCAGCAACTCGGTGAATGCAGTCATTTAATGTTTGATTTTGTCTGCAACCATATGTCGGCAAAAAGTGAATGGTTTAAAAACTATTTACAACAGCTTCCGGGTTTTGAAGATTTCTTTATTGCGGTTGATCCGAAAACCGATCTCAGTGCCGTCACCCGTCCGCGTGCGTTACCGCTATTAACGCCGTTTCAAATGGATGATAATTCCACGCGCCATTTATGGACCACCTTTAGTGACGATCAAATTGACCTGAATTACCGTAGCCCTGAAGTGTTGCTGGTGATGGTGGATGTTTTACTCTGTTACCTTGAGAAAGGTGCTGAGTATGTCCGCCTGGATGCCGTTGGCTTTATGTGGAAAGAGCCGGGAACAAGCTGCATCCATCTGGAAAAAACACATCTGATTATCAAACTGTTACGGTCGATTATTGATAACGTCGCGCCAGGTACGGTGATCATTACTGAGACGAATGTCCCGCATAAAGATAACATTGCTTACTTTGGCAACGGCGATGATGAAGCCCATATGGTGTATCAATTCTCGCTGCCGCCGCTGGTGTTACATGCGGTGCAAAAACAGAACGTTGAGGCGCTTTGTGCGTGGGCGCAAAACCTGACACTACCTTCCAGCAACACCACCTGGTTTAACTTCCTCGCCTCTCACGATGGCATCGGGTTGAACCCACTGCGTGGCTTGTTACCAGAAAGCGAAATATTAGCGCTGGTCGAGGCATTACAGCAGGAAGGTGCATTAGTAAACTGGAAAAATAATCCCGACGGTACGCGCAGTCCCTATGAAATAAATGTCACCTATATGGATGCGTTAAGCCGCCGCGAGAGTAGCGATGAAGAACGTTGCGCCAGGTTTATCCTTGCCCATGCGATTTTGTTAAGTTTCCCCGGTGTGCCAGCGATATATATTCAAAGTATTCTGGGCTCGCGTAATGATTACGCAGGTGTCGAAAAACTCGGATATAACCGTGCGATTAACCGTAAAAAATATCACAGTGAAGATATAACACGAGAACTGAACGATGAAGCTACATTAAGGCATGCGGTATATCATGAGTTGTCGCGTTTAATTACACTTCGTCGCAGCCATAACGAGTTTCATCCGGATAATAATTTTACCATCGATACGGTTAATTCATCCGTAATGCGTATTCAAAGAAGTAACGCTGATGGTAATTGTCTGACTGGATTGTTTAATGTCAGTAAAAATATTCAGCATGTAAATATTACTAATCTGCATGGTCGGGATCTGATTAGTGAAGTTGATATATTGGGTAATGAAATAACGCTGCGCCCCTGGCAGGTTATGTGGATTAAATAAAAAGGAACATCTCATGATTAAATCAAAAATCGTGCTGTTATCAGCACTGGTTTCCTGCGCCCTGATTTCAGGCTGTAAAGAAGAAAATAAAACGAATGTATCCATCGAATTTATGCATTCTTCGGTGGAGCAGGAGCGTCAGGCAGTTATCAGCAAATTGATTGCCCGTTTTGAAAAAGAAAACCCAGGTATCACCGTTAAACAAGTGCCCGTGGAAGAGGACGCTTATAACACCAAAGTCATCACCCTTTCACGTAGCGGCTCGCTGCCGGAAGTGATCGAAACCAGCCATGACTACGCCAAAGTTATGGATAAAGAGCAGCTTATCGATCGCAAGGCGGTTGCCACGGTCATCAGCAACGTTGGTGAAGGCGCGTTTTACGATGGCGTACTGCGTATTGTGCGTACCGAAGATGGTAGCGCATGGACCGGTGTTCCTGTCAGCGCCTGGATTGGCGGCATCTGGTATCGCAAAGATGTGCTGGCAAAAGCGGGGCTTGAGGAGCCGAAAAACTGGCAACAGCTGCTGGACGTTGCACAGAAACTGAATGACCCGGCGAATAAAAAATACGGCATTGCGCTGCCTACAGCAGAAAGCGTGTTGACTGAACAATCCTTCTCCCAGTTTGCGTTATCCAACCAGGCTAACGTCTTTAACGCCGAAGGCAAAATCACCCTTGATACACCAGAGATGATGCAGGCACTGACCTATTACCGCGACCTTGCTGCCAACACTATGCCGGGTTCTAACGACATCATGGAAGTGAAAGACGCCTTTATGAACGGCACCGCGCCGATGGCGATTTACTCCACCTATATCCTTCCGGCTGTGATTAAAGAAGGCGACCCGAAAAACGTCGGTTTCGTGGTGCCAACCGAGAAAAACTCTGCGGTCTACGGCATGTTGACCTCGCTGACCATTACCGCCGGGCAAAAGGCCGAAGAGACGGAAGCAGCAGAAAAATTTGTCACCTTTATGGAGCAGGCAGACAACATTGCCGACTGGGTGATGATGTCGCCAGGCGCGGCGCTGCCGGTGAACAAAGCGGTGGTGACTACCGCCACCTGGAAAGACAACGACGTTATTAAGGCGCTGGGTGAACTGCCAAATCAGCTAATCAGCGAACTGCCAAATATTCAGGTCTTTGGCGCAGTAGGGGATAAAAACTTTACCCGCATGGGAGATGTGACGGGTTCTGGTGTGGTGAGTTCAATGGTGCATAACGTCACCGTGGGTAAAGCCGATCTCCCTGGCACGCTGCAAGCGAGCCAGAAAAAGCTGGATGAACTGATCGAACAGCACTAAACCCAGGACAGGAATCCGCAATGAACAGGCTTTTTTCAGGTCGTTCCGATATGCCGTTTGCGCTGCTGCTTCTCGCGCCCAGCTTATTACTGCTGGGCGGTCTGGTGGCGTGGCCGATGGTGTCGAATATCGAAATCAGTTTTTTACGTCTGCCGCTCAATCCCAACATCGAGTCAACGTTTGTTGGGGTGAGTAACTATGTGCGCATTCTCTCCGATCCCGGCTTCTGGCACTCGCTGTGGATGACGGTCTGGTATACGGCGCTGGTGGTGGCGGGCAGCACCGTGCTCGGGCTGGCCGTGGCGATGTTTTTCAACCGCGAGTTCCGCCTGCGCAAAACCGCGCGTTCGCTGGTGATCCTCTCCTACGTAACGCCGTCCATTTCGCTGGTGTTTGCCTGGAAATACATGTTCAACAACGGCTACGGCATTGTGAACTACCTCGGCGTCGATCTTCTGCATCTCTATGAGCAGGCACCGCTGTGGTTCGATAATCCGGGCAGTAGCTTTGTGCTGGTGGTGCTGTTCGCCATCTGGCGCTACTTCCCGTATGCCTTTATCTCGTTTCTGGCGATTTTGCAGACCATCGACAAATCGCTGTACGAAGCGGCAGAGATGGATGGCGCTAATGCCTGGCAACGGTTTCGTATCGTCACGCTGCCCGCGATTATGCCGGTCCTGGCGACGGTGGTGACCCTGCGCACCATCTGGATGTTCTACATGTTCGCGGATGTTTATCTGCTGACGACCAAGGTCGATATTCTCGGTGTCTATCTCTACAAAACCGCCTTTGCCTTTAATGACTTAGGAAAAGCGGCGGCGATCTCGGTGGTGCTCTTCATCATTATTTTCGCTGTCATTCTGCTGACCAGGAAACGGGTGAACCTCAATGGCAACAAATAAACGCACGCTCAGTCGTATCGGTTTTTACTGCGGGCTGGCGCTGTTTCTCATCATCACGCTGTTTCCGTTTTTTGTGATGCTGATGACCTCGTTCAAGAGCGCGAAAGAGGCGATCTCGCTGCATCCTACGCTGCTGCCGCAACAGTGGACGCTGGAGCATTATGTCGACATTTTTAACCCGATGATTTTCCCGTTTGTCGACTATTTCCGTAACAGCATGGTGGTGTCGGTGGTTTCCTCCGTGGTGGCGGTATTTCTCGGCATTCTCGGAGCTTACGCGCTTTCCCGCCTGCGCTTTAAAGGCCGGATGACCATCAACGCCAGCTTTTACACGGTGTATATGTTCTCTGGCATTTTGCTGGTGGTGCCGCTGTTCAAAATCATCACCGCGCTTGGTATTTACGACACCGAGATGGCGCTGATCATTACCATGGTGACGCAAACTCTGCCCACCGCCGTGTTTATGCTGAAAAGTTACTTCGACACCATCCCTGATGAGATCGAAGAAGCGGCGATGATGGATGGCCTCAACCGTCTGCAAATTATCTTCCGTATCACCGTGCCGTTGGCGATGTCCGGGCTGATATCGGTGTTCGTCTACTGCTTTATGGTGGCGTGGAACGACTATCTGTTTGCGTCGATTTTCCTCTCCAGCGCCAGCAATTTCACCTTACCGGTGGGCCTGAACGCGCTGTTCAGTACGCCTGATTACATCTGGGGACGGATGATGGCGGCCTCGCTGGTGACCGCATTGCCGGTGGTGATTATGTATGCGCTTTCGGAACGTTTTATTAAGAGTGGTTTGACCGCCGGTGGCGTGAAGGGCTAAAGCGGCCAGTTTCTTTACAAGGAGTTTTACATGAAAAAGTTAGTAGCCACAGCACCGCGCGTTGCTGCGCTGGTTGAGTATGAAGATCGGGCGATTTTAGCCAATGAAGTGAAGATCCGCGTGCGTTTCGGCGCACCGAAACACGGAACGGAAGTGGTCGACTTCCGCGCCGCCAGCCCGTTTATCGATGAAGACTTTAACGGCGAGTGGCAGATGTTCACCCCGCGTCCGGCAGATGCGCCGCGCGGCATTGAGTTTGGCAAATTCCAGCTTGGCAACATGGTGGTTGGCGACATTATCGAGTGCGGCAGCGACGTTACCGACTACGCGGTGGGCGACAGCGTATGCGGCTACGGCCCGCTCTCCGAGACGGTCATCATTAACGCAGTGAATAAAAATGCCGCAAGGCAGCTCCTGGAAAAACGCCGTCTGTTACGACCCGGCGCAGTTTGCCATGAGCGGCGTGCGTGATGCCAACGTACGCGTAGGGGATTTTGTCGTGGTGGTAGGGCTTGGCGCGATCGGTCAAATTGCCATCCAACTGGCGAAACGCGCTGGCGCATCGGTGGTAATTGGCGTCGATCCTATCGCCCATCGCTGTGATATTGCCCGTCGCCACGGTGCTGATTTCTGCCTTAACCCCATTGGCACTGACGTAGGCAAAGAGATCAAAACGCTGACCGGCAAGCAGGGTGCCGATGTGATTATCGAAACCAGCGGTTACGCCGACGCGCTGCAATCGGCGCTGCGCGGTCTGGCCTACGGCGGCACCATCTCCTATGTCGCGTTTGCCAAACCATTTGCTGAAGGTTTTAACCTCGGACGCGAAGCGCATTTCAATAACGCCAAAATTGTTTTCTCTCGCGCGTGCAGCGAACCGAACCCGGATTATCCGCGCTGGAGCCGTAAGCGTATTGAAGAAACCTGCTGGGAACTGCTGATGAACGGTTATCTCAATTGCGAAGATTTAATCGACCCGGTAGTGACCTTTGCCAACAGCCCGGAAAGCTACATGCAGTATGTCGATCAGCATCCGGAACAGAGTATCAAAATGGGCGTTACGTTTTAATTCAAAGGAATGAAAAAATGAAAATCGGCACACAGAATCAGGCGTTCTTTCCGGAAAACATTCTGGAGAAATTTCGTTATATCAAAGAGATGGGCTTCGATGGTTTTGAGATTGACGGCAAACTGCTGGTCAACAACATCGGAGAAGTCAAAGCGGCGATCAAAGAAACCGGTTTACCAGTGACCACCGCCTGCGGCGGCTATGACGGCTGGATTGGTGACTTTATCGAAGAGCGTCGTCTTAATGGCTTAAAGCAGATCGAACGCATTCTCGAAGCGCTGGCAGAAGTGGGGGGTAAAGGTATCGTCGTTCCGGCAGCGTGGGGCATGTTTACCTTCCGCTTACCGCCGATGACCTCGCCGCGTAGCCTGGACGGCGACCGCAAAATGGTGAGTGATTCCCTGCGCGTACTGGAACAGGCCGCCGCGCGTACCGGAACCGTGGTGTATCTCGAACCGTTAAACCGATATCAGGATCATATGATCAACACCCTCGCCGATGCTCGTCGTTACATCGTCGAAAACAATCTTAAACATGTGCAGATTATCGGCGATTTCTATCACATGAACATCGAAGAAGATAACCTGGCGCAGGCGCTGCACGACAACCGTGACTTGCTCGGTCATGTGCATATTGCCGATAACCATCGTTACCAGCCGGGCAGCGGCACCCTCGATTTCCACGCGCTGTTTGAACAGCTGCGCGCCGATAACTATCAGGGTTATGTGGTGTATGAAGGGCGTATCCGGGCAGAAGATCCTGCCCAGGCGTACCGTGATTCGTTGGCCTGGTTGCGTACCTGCTAAGAGGTCTTTGTGAAAAGTGCAATGACAAGCTCTCCGCTGCGGGTCGCGATAATAGGCGCAGGCCAGGTGGCGGATAAGGTTCATGCTTCGTACTACTGCACCCGCAACGATCTGGAACTGGTGGCTGTCTGTGACAGCCGCCTTTCCCAGGCGCAGGCGCTGGCAGATAAATACGGTAATGCATCCGTGTGGGACGATCCGCAGGCCATGCTGCTGGCGGTGAAACCTGATGTGGTTAGCGTCTGCTCACCTAACCGTTTTCATTACGAACATACCCTGATGGCACTGGAAGCAGGCTGCCATGTGATGTGCGAAAAACCGCCCGCCATGACGCCAGAACAGGCGCGGGAAATGTGCGATACCGCGCGCAAACTGGGCAAGGTGCTGGCCTACGACTTTCACCATCGTTTTGCGCTCGATACGCAACAGCTGCGTGAACAGGTGACCAACGGCGTTTTGGGAGAGATTTACGTTACCACCGCCCGCGCCCTGCGTCGCTGCGGCGTTCCCGGCTGGGGTGTCTTTACCAATAAAGAACTGCAGGGTGGTGGCCCGCTGATCGACATCGGCATTCATATGCTGGATGCTGCGATGTATGTGCTGGGCTTTCCGGCGGTGAAAAGCGTGAATGCGCATAGTTTTCAAAAGATCGGCACGCAAAAGAGCTGTGGTCAATTTGGCGAGTGGGATCCGGCAACTTACAGCGTCGAAGATTCGCTGTTTGGCACCATTGAATTTCATAACGGCGGCATTCTGTGGCTGGAAACGTCATTTGCACTCAACATCCGCGAACAGTCGATTATGAACGTCAGCTTTTGTGGTGATAAAGCCGGTGCGACGCTGTTTCCAGCACATATCTACACCGATAACAACGGTGAATTAATGACGCTGATGCAACGGGAAATGGCAGACGACAACCGCCATTTGCGCAGCATGGAAGCCTTTATCAATCACGTACAGGGCAAGCCCGTGATGATAGCCGACGCCGAGCAGGGGTACATCATCCAGCAACTGGTGGCGGCGTTATATCAATCCGCAGAAACAGGGACGCGTGTGGAATTATGACCAGGCCAGTAACGTTATCAGAACCCCATTTCAGCCAGCATACCCTGAACAAGTATGCATCGCTGATGGCGCAGGGGAACGGCTATCTTGGGCTTCGCGCCAGCCATGAAGAAGATTACACGCGCCAGACGCGAGGGATGTATCTGGCGGGGCTGTATCATCGGGCGGGAAAAGGTGAAATCAACGAACTGGTGAACCTGCCTGATATCTTGGGGATGGAGATTGCCATAAATGGTGAGGTTTTCTCGTTATCCCACGAAGCCTGGCAGCGTGAGCTTGACTTTGCCAGTGGCGAATTACGCCGCAACGTTGTCTGGCGTACCAGCAACGGCGCAGGTTACACCATCGCCAGCCGTCGCTTTGTTTCGGCAGACCAACTGCCGCTCATTGCGCTGGAAATCACTATTACGCCACTGGACGCCGACGCGTCAGTGCTGATTTCAACAGGTATCGACGCCACGCAAACCAACCACGGTCGCCAACATCTCGACGAAACCCAGGTGCGGGTGTTTGGTCAGCATTTGATGCAGGGGATCTACACCACCCAGGATGGGCGCAGTGATGTGGCCATCAGCTGTTGCTGCCAGGTGAGCGGTGATGTGCAGCAATGCTATACCGCCAAAGAGCGCCGTTTACTGCAACATACCAGTGCGCAGCTTCATGCAGGCGAGACAGTGACGTTGCAAAAACTGGTGTGGATCGACTGGCGGGATGACAGGCAAGCTGCTTTAGACGAGTGGGGCAGCGCGTCGCTTCGCCAGCTTGCAATGTGCGCGCAGCAGAGTTACGACCAACATCTTGCAGCATCAACAGAAAACTGGCGTCAATGGTGGCAGAAACGTCGTATCACGGTAAATGGCGGCGATGCGCACGATCAGCAAGCGTTAGATTATGCGCTTTATCATCTGCGCATCATGACGCCGGCTCACGACGAGCGCAGCAGTATTGCGGCAAAAGGCTTAACCGGCGAAGGCTACAAAGGCCACGTTTTCTGGGATACAGAAGTATTTTTGCTGCCGTTCCATCTGTTTAGCGATCCGACGGTTGCCCGAAGTTTACTGCGTTATCGCTGGCACAACTTGCCTGGCGCACAGGAGAAAGCGCGACGCAACGGCTGGCAGGGCGCGCTATTTCCGTGGGAAAGCGCGCGCAGCGGCGAAGAAGAGACGCCGGAATTTGCCGCCATTAACATTCGCACCGGGCTGCGGCAAAAAGTGGCCTCGGCGCAGGCGGAACATCATCTGGTGGCCGATATCGCCTGGGCGGTTATTCAATACTGGCAGGCCACGGGGGATGAAAGTTTCATTGCTCATGAAGGCATGGCGCTACTTCTGGAAACTGCAAAGTTCTGGATTAGCCGCGCGGTGAGGGTTAACGACCGTCTGGAAATTCATGATGTTATTGGGCCAGACGAATATACCGAACATGTCAATAATAACGCCTTCACCAGCTATATGGCGTATTACAACGTCCAGCAGGCGCTGAGTATTGCCCGCCAGTTTGGCTGTAGCGACGACGCGTTTATTCATCGTGCCGAAATGTTCCTTAAAGAACTGCGGCTGCCAGAAATTCAGCCCGACGGCGTTTTGCCGCAGGATGATTCGTTTATGGCTAAGCCGGCGATTAATCTGGCGAAATACAAAGCGGCGGCGGGGAAGCAAACCATACTGCTGGATTATGCACGCGCAGAAGTGAACGAGATGCAGATCCTCAAACAAGCTGATGTGGTGATGCTCAATTACATGCTGCCGGAGCAGTTCTCAGCGGCATCGTGTCTTGCCAATCTGCAATTTTATGAACCGCGCACTATTCACGACTCGTCATTAAGTAAAGCAATCCACGGCATTGTTGCCGCACGCTGTGGCCTGCTGACCCAAAGTTATCAGTTCTGGCGCGAGGGGACTGAAATCGATCTTGGTGCTGATCCGCATAGTTGTGATGATGGTATCCATGCTGCCGCAACTGGCGCTATCTGGCTGGGGGCGATTCAGGGTTTTGCCGGGGTGAGCGTGCATGACGGTGAATTGCATCTCAATCCGGCGTTACCTGAGCAGTGGCAACAGTTGTCTTTCCCTCTGTTCTGGCAGGGCTGCGAATTACAGGTCACTCTCGACGCGCAGCGTATTGCGATTCGAACTTCTGCGCCCGTTTCACTGCGTTTGAACGGTCAGCTTATATCCGTGGCTGAAGAATCTGTTTTCTGTTTGGGTGATTTTATTTTGCCCTTCAATGGGACCGCTACCACGCATCAGGAGGATGAATGAAACTGCAAGGGGTAATTTTCGATCTGGATGGTGTAATCACCGATACCGCGCATCTGCATTTCCTGGCGTGGCAGCAGATTGCCGCTGAAATTGGCATCAGCATTGATGCGCAGTTTAACGAATCCCTAAAAGGGATCAGCCGCGATGAGTCTCTGCGGCGCATTCTGCAACACGGGGGCAAAGAGGGCGACTTTAACCCGCAGGAGCGGGCGCAACTGGCGTATCGCAAAAATCTGCTTTACGTCCACTCACTGCGCGAGTTGACGGTCAACGCTGTTCTACCCGGCATTCGCTCTTTGCTGGCAGATCTCCGTGCACAACAGATCCCGGTAGGGCTGGCTTCTGTCTCCCTGAATGCGCCGACGATTTTAGCGGCGCTGGAGCTGCGCGAGTTTTTCACCTTCTGCGCGGACGCTTCCCAACTTAAAAACTCGAAACCGGATCCGGAAATCTTTCTCGCTGCCTGTGCCGGGCTGGGCGTGCCGCCGCAGGCATGTATCGGCATTGAAGATGCGCAGGCGGGCATTGACGCCATTAACGCCAGCGGTATGCGCTCGGTGGGGATCGGCGCGGGCTTAACCGGGGCGCAATTACTGTTGCCTTCAACGGACTCCCTGACCTGGTCGCGGTTATCGGCCTTCTGGCAAAACGTATAGCAAAGGAATCAACATGGCTCAGCTTTCGTTACAACATATTCAAAAAATCTACGATAACCAGGTGCATGTGGTGAAGGACTTCAACCTGGAAATTGCCGATAAAGAGTTCATCGTATTTGTCGGCCCGTCGGGCTGCGGTAAATCGACCACCCTGCGCATGATTGCCGGGCTTGAGGAGATCAGCGGCGGCGATCTGTTGATCGACGGCAAACGAATGAATGACGTTCCAGCCAAAGCACGCAATATAGCGATGGTGTTTCAGAACTACGCGCTGTATCCGCATATGACGGTCTACGACAACATGGCGTTTGGCCTGAAGATGCAAAAAATCGCCAAAGAGGTGATTGATGAGCGGGTGAACTGGGCGGCGCAAATTCTCGGCCTGCGTGAGTACCTGAAACGCAAGCCGGGCGCGCTTTCCGGCGGGCAACGCCAGCGTGTGGCGCTCGGGCGGGCGATTGTGCGCGAAGCGGGCGTGTTTTTAATGGATGAACCGCTTTCTAACCTTGATGCCAAGCTGCGCGTACAAATGCGCGCAGAGATCAGCAAGCTGCATCAGAAACTGAACACCACCATGATCTACGTGACCCACGATCAGACCGAAGCGATGACCATGGCGACGCGGATTGTGATTATGAAAGACGGGATTGTTCAGCAAGTAGGTGCGCCGAAAACCGTTTATAACCAACCCGCGAATATGTTTGTTGCCGGATTTATTGGATCACCAGCGATGAATTTTATTCGCGGCACGATCGATGGCGATAAATTCGTTACGGAAACGCTTAAATTAACCATTCCCGAAGAGAAATTAGCGGTTCTGAAAACACAGGAAAGTTTGCATAAGCCCATCGTGATGGGAATACGCCCGGAAGATATTCATCCGGACGCGCAAGAGGAAAATAACATTTCCGCCAAAATTAGCGTGGCAGAATTAACCGGTGCGGAATTTATGCTCTACACCACGGTTGGGGGGCACGAGTTAGTGGTCCGTGCTGGTGCGTTAAATGATTATCATGCAGGAGAAAATATCACTATTCATTTTGATATGACGAAATGTCATTTCTTTGATGCAGAAACGGAAATAGCAATTCGCTAAATACAGGGGGAAGGCATTCCCCCAGGATATTACAAGGAACAATAATGAAAAAGTTATTACCCTGTACCGCACTGGTGATGTGTGCGGGAATGGCCTGCGCACAGGCCGAGGAAAGGAACGACTGGCACTTTAATATCGGCGCGATGTACGAAATAGAAAACGTCGAGGGTTATGGCGAAGATATGGATGGGCTGGCGGAGCCTTCAGTCTATTTTAATGCCGCCAACGGGCCGTGGAGAATTTCTCTGGCCTATTATCAGGAAGGGCCGGTAGATTATAGCGCGGGTAAACGTGGAACGTGGTTTGATCGCCCGGAGCTGGAGGTACATTATCAGTTCCTCGAAAGCGATGATTTCAGTTTCGGCCTGACCGGCGGTTTCCGTAATTATGGTTATCACTACGTTGATGAACCGGGCAAAGACACGGCGAATATGCAGCGTTGGAAAATCGCGCCAGACTGGGATGTGAAACTGACTGATGATTTACGTTTCAACGGTTGGTTGTCGATGTATAAATTTGCCAACGATTTGAACACGACCGGTTACGCTGATACCCGTGTCGAAACGGAAACAGGTCTGCAATATACCTTCAACGAAACGGTTGCTTTGCGAGTGAACTATTATCTCGAGCGCGGCTTCAATATGGACGACAGCCGCAATAACGGTGAGTTTTCCACGCAAGAAATTCGCGCCTATTTGCCGCTGACGCTCGGCAACCACTCGGTGACGCCGTATACGCGCATTGGGCTGGATCGCTGGAGTAACTGGGACTGGCAGGATGATATTGAACGTGAAGGCCATGATTTTAACCGTGTGGGTTTATTTTACGGTTATGATTTCCAGAACGGACTTTCCGTTTCGCTGGAATACGCGTTTGAGTGGCAGGATCACGACGAAGGAGACAGTGATAAATTCCATTATGCAGGTGTCGGCGTAAATTACTCGTTCTGATAATGGGCTAAATTGCCGGATGCGGCGCGAGTACTTTATCCGATCTATAAATGTAGGCCGGATAAGATGCGCTAGCATCGCATCCGGCATTCAGGCAAGGTAGCTGGTATTTATTTCAACGACATATGCGTGGCAACGGTAATATTCTGTGGTGACGGTTTTCCAGAAATTAAGCGGAATAATAACTCGCAGCTTTGTTGACCTAACTCCTGCGTCGGAACATCGATGCCGCCTGGTGCAGGCGTTAAAATAAACGACAGCGTTTCATTGCTATAACCCACCACCGCTAACTGCTGCGGAATAGCAATATTTTTCTCTGCTGCCGCACGATAAATGCTCATTAATTTCAGGCTGTCAGTGGCAAACACCGCCTCGGGCAATGGTGACTGGCTTAATAATTCTCTCGCGGCTTGCAGTGCTGTTTCATGGGTATAACCGCCGTCAACAATCCATTCATCACGCACTGCAATATTATGCGCGGACAGACTTTGCTTATAGCCATTAACGCGGTCAACCGAAACATGGACATCAAGCGGAGCATGCAGGCAGGCAATATTTTTATGTCCATTCTCAATTAATGCATCGGTTAGCGCAATGCTGTCACCAAAATTATCGGTATCGACAGAATAAACATGGGCATATTGACCTTCAACTTTGCCAATCACCACGACAGGAATATCGTATTTATCAAGTTGGGCAAAAAATGACTCATCCGCTGGCGAACTGAGCATAATAATGCCTTTAATCATTTTCTGCTTAATTTTGCTTTCACATTTTTGTAAGTCTTCTGCCGGGTTGTGCGACGTCTGCAATATCACGTCGAAACCTTCTTCTTCCGCTTTGGCGGTGATGGCATGCAAAACTTCAGAGAAAAACGGATTACCCGCCGTAGTTTTGGTCGAACGGGTAGAAATCACCATAATGGCATCAAAACCCGAAGAGGTCAGCGCGCGGGCCAGCTTGTTTGGCTGATACTGTAATTCTTCAATGGCCCGTAACACTTTTTCGCGCGCTTCCGGGGAGATATTGGTTTGCTTATTCAGCACGCGTGATACGGTGGATTTTGATACGCCTGCAACCCTGGCAATATCATAAATAGTAGGGGACATAGGTCAGGAACTCCGTCCGAACGTGAATGCTGCACATCTTATGGAGTTCGCCCGTCGATGACAACACGGGCAGTTGATAATCAATGGCCTGGCCCCCACATTCATATCCTTACGAATGATTTTTTTTCTGGTCTTCAGAGCAGCACAGGACAGCAATGAAGCGACTTAAAAATGAACTCAATGCGCTGGTGAATCGGGGTGTCGACAGACATCTGCGCCTCGCTGTAACCGGACTTAGCCGCAGCGGCAAAACAGCGTTTATCACCGCGATGGTTAATCAGTTGCTTAATATTCATGCCGGAGCACGTTTGCCGCTGTTAAGCGCGGTGCGTGAAGAGCGTCTGCTGGGCGTAAAACGCATTCCTCAGCGTGACTTTGGCATTCCGCGCTTCACCTATGACGAAGGGCTGGCGCAGTTATATGGCGATCCACCCGCCTGGCCAACGCCAACGCGCGGCGTCAGTGAAATCCGCCTGGCGCTACGTTTTAAATCGAATGATTCGCTGCTACGCCACTTTAAGGATACCTCCACGCTGTATCTGGAAATTGTGGATTATCCCGGCGAATGGTTGCTCGACCTGCCGATGCTGGCGCAGGACTATTTAAGCTGGTCGCGCCAGATGACGGGCTTACTCAATGGTCAGCGCGGAGAATGGTCGGCGAAATGGCGAATGATGAGCGAAGGGCTGGACCCGCTAGCGCCTGCCGACGAAAACCGGCTGGCGGACATTGCCGCCGCGTGGACCGATTATCTCCACCACTGTAAAGAGCAGGGGCTGCACTTTATTCAGCCTGGGCGCTTTGTCTTGCCGGGAGATATGGCAGGTGCGCCCGCGCTGCAATTCTTCCCGTGGCCGGATGTCGATACCTGGGGCGAGTCCAAACTGGCGCAGGCCGATAAGCATACCAATGCCGGAATGCTGCGCGAGCGCTTTAATTATTACTGCGAGAAGGTGGTGAAGGGGTTCTATAAGAATCATTTTCTGCGCTTTGACCGCCAGATTGTGCTGGTGGATTGCCTGCAACCTCTCAACAGTGGGCCACAGGCATTTAATGATATGCGTCTGGCACTGACGCAGCTGATGCAAAGTTTTCACTACGGGCAGCGTACCCTGTTCCGGCGTTTGTTTTCGCCGGTTATCGATAAGCTATTGTTTGCTGCCACTAAAGCGGACCATGTGACCATCGATCAGCACGCTAATATGGTTTCATTACTGCAACAACTGATTCAGGATGCCTGGCAAAATGCGGCGTTCGAAGGGATCAGCATGGACTGCCTGGGGCTGGCGTCAGTTCAGGCGACCACCAGCGGCATTATTGATGTTAACGGTGAGAAAATCCCGGCGCTGCGTGGTAATCGACTTAGCGATGGCGCACCGCTCACTGTTTATCCTGGCGAAGTTCCCGCACGTTTGCCTGGTCAGGCGTTCTGGGATAAGCAAGGCTTCCAGTTTGAGGCATTTCGTCCGCAGGTGATGGATGTCGACAAACCACTACCGCATATTCGTCTTGATGCTGCGCTGGAATTTTTAATAGGAGATAAATTGCGATGACCGAACCGTTAAAACCACGTATTGATTTCGACGGTCCTCTGGAGGTCGATCAGAATCCTAAATTCAGGGCGCAGCAGACCTTTGACGAAAATCAGGCGCAAAATTTTGCCCCGGCCACGCTCGACGAAGCGCAGGAAGAAGAGGGGCAAGTCGAAGCGGTAATGGACGCAGCGTTACGTCCGAAACGCAGCCTGTGGCGCAAAATGGTGATGGGAGGGCTGGCTCTGTTTGGCGCAAGCGTTGTCGGGCAGGGTGTACAGTGGACAATGAATGCCTGGCAAACCCAGGACTGGGTGGCGCTGGGTGGGTGTGCCGCTGGGGCATTGATTATCGGCGCTGGCGTAGGTTCTGTGGTAACAGAGTGGCGGCGCTTATGGCGCTTGCGACAGCGCGCCCATGAACGCGACGAAGCGCGTGATTTATTGCATAGCCACGGCACGGGCAAAGGCCGCGCATTTTGCGAAAAACTGGCGCAGCAGGCGGGTATTGATCAGTCGCATCCGGCGCTGCAACGCTGGTATGCCTCAATCCATGAAACGCAAAACGACCGTGAAGTGGTCAGCCTGTATGCGCATTTGGTCCAGCCAGTTTTAGATGCCCAGGCGCGGCGCGAAATCAGCCGTTCGGCGGCGGAATCAACGTTGATGATTGCGGTCAGCCCGCTGGCGTTGGTCGATATGGCGTTTATCGCCTGGCGCAATCTGCGTTTAATTAATCGCATCGCCACGCTGTATGGCATTGAACTGGGGTATTACAGCCGTTTGCGTCTGTTTAAGCTGGTATTGCTGAATATCGCTTTTGCCGGAGCCAGCGAACTGGTGCGCGAAGTGGGGATGGACTGGATGTCGCAAGATCTCGCTGCTCGTTTGTCTACCCGCGCAGCTCAGGGGATTGGTGCAGGACTTCTGACGGCACGACTCGGGATTAAAGCTATGGAGCTTTGCCGCCCGCTGCCGTGGATTGACGATGACAAACCTCGCCTCGGGGATTTCCGTCGTCAGCTTATCGGTCAGGTGAAAGAAACGCTGCAAAAAGGCAAAACGCCCAGCGAAAAATAATGCAATATCGGGTGCTGACCGGATATCTTTACGCCGAAGTGCCCGTTTTTCCGTCTTTGTGTCAATGATTGTTGACAGAAACCTTCCTGCTATCCAAATAGTGTCATATCATCATATTAATTGTTCTTTTTTCAGGTGAAGGTTCCCATGCGTCTGGAAGTCTTTTGTGAAGACCGACTCGGTCTGACCCGCGAATTACTCGATCTACTCGTGCTAAGAGGCATTGATTTACGCGGTATTGAGATTGATCCCATTGGGCGAATCTACCTCAATTTTGCTGAACTGGAGTTTGAGAGTTTCAGCAGTCTGATGGCCGAAATACGCCGTATTGCGGGTGTTACCGATGTGCGTACTGTCCCGTGGATGCCTTCCGAACGTGAGCATCTGGCGTTGAGCGCGTTACTGGAGGCGTTGCCTGAACCTGTGCTCTCTGTCGATATGAAAAGCAAAGTGGATATGGCGAACCCGGCGAGCTGTCAGCTTTTTGGGCAAAAATTGGATCGCCTGCGCAACCATACCGCCGCACAATTGATTAACGGCTTTAATTTTTTACGTTGGCTGGAAAGCGAACCGCAAGATTCGCATAACGAGCATGTCGTTATTAATGGGCAGAATTTCCTGATGGAGATTACGCCTGTTTATCTTCAGGATGAAAATGATCAACACGTCCTGACCGGTGCGGTGGTGATGTTGCGATCAACGATTCGTATGGGCCGCCAGTTGCAAAATGTCGCCGCCCAGGACGTCAGCGCCTTCAGTCAAATTGTCGCCGTCAGCCCGAAAATGAAGCATGTTGTCGAACAGGCGCAGAAACTGGCGATGCTAAGCGCGCCGCTGCTGATTACGGGTGACACAGGTACAGGTAAAGATCTCTTTGCCTACGCCTGCCATCAGGCAAGCCCCAGAGCGGGCAAACCTTACCTGGCGCTGAACTGTGCGTCTATACCGGAAGATGCGGTCGAGAGTGAACTGTTTGGTCATGCTCCGGAAGGGAAGAAAGGATTCTTTGAGCAGGCGAACGGTGGTTCGGTGCTGTTGGATGAAATAGGGGAAATGTCACCACGGATGCAGGCGAAATTACTGCGTTTCCTTAATGATGGCACTTTCCGTCGGGTTGGCGAAGACCATGAGGTGCATGTCGATGTGCGGGTGATTTGCGCTACGCAGAAGAATCTGGTCGAACTGGTGCAAAAAGGCATGTTCCGTGAAGATCTCTATTATCGTCTGAACGTGTTGACGCTCAATCTGCCGCCGCTACGTGACTGTCCGCAGGACATCATGCCGTTAACTGAGCTGTTCGTCGCCCGCTTTGCCGACGAGCAGGGCGTGCCGCGTCCGAAACTGGCCGCTGACCTGAATACTGTACTTACGCGTTATGCGTGGCCGGGAAATGTGCGGCAGTTAAAGAACGCTATCTATCGCGCACTGACACAACTGGACGGTTATGAGCTGCGTCCACAGGATATTTTGTTGCCGGATTATGACGCCGCAACGGTAGCCGTGGGCGAAGATGCGATGGAAGGTTCGCTGGACGAAATCACCAGCCGTTTTGAACGCTCGGTATTAACCCAGCTTTATCGCAATTATCCCAGCACGCGCAAACTGGCAAAACGTCTCGGCGTTTCACATACCGCGATTGCCAATAAGTTGCGGGAATATGGTCTGAGTCAGAAGAAGAACGAAGAGTAAGCGCGAATATGCCTGATGGTGCAACACCATCAGGCATATTAAATTATGCTTTCAGTACAGTCAGAGCTGCTTCGTAATCCGGCTCGGTGGTGATTTCATCCACCAGCTGGCTGAAAATCACATTGTCATTTTCGTCAATAACCACAACGGCACGTGCTGCCAGACCTTTCAGTGGGCCATCAGCAATTGCCACACCGTAGGCTTGCAGGAATTCAGCGTTACGGAAAGTGGAGAGGGTGATAACGTTGTTCAGACCTTCTGCGCCGCAGAAACGAGACTGGGCGAACGGCAGATCGGCAGAAATACACAGCACAACGGTGTTGTCGATCTCGGTTGCCAGTTGGTTAAACTTACGTACTGATGCGGCGCAAACACCGGTATCAATACTCGGGAAAATGTTCAGCACTTTGCGTTTACCCGCAAACTGACCGAGGGTGACGTCAGACAGATCTTTTGCCACGAGAGTAAAAGTCTGCGCTTTGCTACCCGCCTGCGGGATGGAGTTGGCGACTGTAACCGGGTTGCCCTGGAAATGAACGGTTTGTGACATGATTATCTTTCCTGTTTACATATAGTTAACGTCACACCTAGTTTATGCTAACTGTCAATAACACAGCAAACGCTATTTGCGCTTAATCCGCAGACCACCGCGACAACAAGGAGTAAAGATGAGAACCGTTAAGGTATTTGAGGAAGCCTGGCCCTTACATACCCCGTTTGTGATTGCCCGGGGAAGTCGCAGTGAAGCGCGCGTGGTGGTGGTTGAACTGGAAGAAGAGGGTATTAAAGGCACCGGTGAATGCACGCCGTATCCGCGTTATGGAGAAAGTGATGCCTCGGTAATGGCGCAAATTATGAGCGTCGTGCCGCAATTAGAGAAAGGGCTGACACGGGAGGAGTTGCAAAAAATTCTCCCTGCCGGCGCAGCACGTAATGCGCTGGATTGTGCATTGTGGGATCTGGCGGCGCGAAAACAGCAGCAATCGCTGGCTGATTTGATCGGCATAACGCTTCCCGGGACAGTCACCACTGCACAGACGGTAGTCATCGGTACGCCTGATCAGATGGCCAATAGTGCATCAACACTCTGGCAGGCAGGCGCGAAATTACTGAAAGTGAAGCTGGATAACCATCTTATCAGTGAGCGGATGGTGGCAATTCGCACCGCTGTGCCCAATGCGACGCTGATCGTTGATGCAAATGAATCCTGGCGTGCAGAAGGGTTGGCGGCGCGTTGCCAGCTATTGGCGGATTTAGGCGTTGCGATGCTTGAACAACCGCTTCCTGCGCAGGACGATGCGGCATTGGAGAATTTTATTCATCCGTTACCGATTTGCGCAGATGAAAGTTGTCATACTCGTAGCAATCTGAAGGCGCTGAAAGGGCGCTATGAGATGGTTAACATTAAGCTCGATAAAACGGGTGGCCTGACGGAAGCGCTGGCGCTGGCGACTGAAGCACGTGCACAAGGTTTCAGTCTGATGCTGGGCTGCATGTTGTGTACCTCTCGTGCCATTAGCGCCGCTTTACCGCTGGTGCCGCAGGTCAGTTTCGCCGATCTTGACGGACCGACCTGGCTGGCGGTAGATGTGGAACCGGCGCTTCAGTTCACGACGGGCGAATTGCATCTTTAGGATGCCAGCGCAGCAAGTTTGCCATCGCAAAGAGATATTTTTCGCTGGCTTCGTCGGAGGAGATGGGCGGAAACTCTGCGGTGATGCAATGCAAGTTGAGATCTGCACACCAACTGCCGAAAGAGCCAGGCGTTTCATAACCGACGCTGGTTACCAGAGGCAATTCAAACGCCTGGGCCAGCCATTCGCCTAATTCGCTGTGTCTGGGATCTTCAATACAGGCCAGTGGATCGTGGAATGAGACCACCCAGGCAGGTTGAATGCGGTGTATAAGCTGGCACAGCGCCTGGGTTTCAGGTTCGGAGCCAGGTTTGTCACCTGTCAGCAATACGACATCACGTTCTTCAGCGGCGCTGTTCCAGCGATAAACCGTTTCACCTTCCTTCCAGTTCGCCGCCGGAAAGTTTCTGTTTAAATCCACACCATTAGCATTGGCCCGTAATCCCAGCTGGCAGCCGTCAGGATTCACACACAGCACCACATGATGGCGGCGCAAAGAAGGTGTCAAAGTCCGCAGAGCACAGGAGAGCGTGACGACCGAAGAGTTTTCATCACCGTGAGTGCCAGCCAGAATCAAACCACTTTCGCGACTGGCTGCAGGGGCCGGAAACCAGATTAACGGCGCGCCCAATAATGAACGTCCGTAATGTTCTGTTCCGGGCGGAAATGCGCCGCGTTCGGCGCGTGGGCGGGTTACGGTCATGATCGTCTCTGGTTCAGGAAGTATTACAGGCAGTGTTGTGCAAATTTTGCGGATTATCAAATCCTTTTCTTCAACGCTATGTCATCGATCTTGTATCACTTTTTTGCCGGAAGTTGTTTGCATTTTATTAGTTGGATAGGGTTTGTGGATTTTTGCTGGCTGACGGGCAAATAAAGTTTGTTTAATGGTTTGCTTATCTGCCAGTTGATTAATCACATGGCGGGCTATCTGACCGCCAGCACCAAGAATCAGTACATTTTTCATGAAAATTATCCCAGATTATTGGCAGCAATATGCCAGGCCATATCACTATTGCGGATTTGAATATGTTTCATTACAGAGTTTCCTCAAAGAACGGAGCTAATACTGAAATTGCTTCAGCCACATAGGCTTTGCCGTCATAAAGATCCATATGGTTTGCGCCTTCAACAATGTGATAGCGTTTATCCTGGCTTGATGCTCGATCGTACAGGTCGTCACTCATCCATTTGCTCCCTGCCTGGCTGCCCGCCACAATCTGCGTCGGCTGAGTCAGGTACACTTCCGCCATATGGTAAGCATCATAGGTAATAATCTGGTTAAGGCTGCGCAAAGTAGCGTAACCCGGTGCTGTTGGATACTGCGCGCGAGGGGTGTGGTAATACTCCCAGGCCTGACGCAGTTCTTCGTTCGGCGCATCGGACTCCTTCATTGGTGCCAGTGGCATAATGGCGTATTCTCCGCTGCTAATATCGCTGGTTCTGGCGTTTGAACCCGCTTCAACGTATGGCAGGGCATCAATAGATTTCACATTGTTTTCCCAACCATTACGGAATATCGAACCAATATTGACCGCACTAACGGTACCGATGGCCTTGATGCGGCGATCCTGAATTGCAGCATTGGCTGTATATCCTGCACCGGCACAAATTCCCATCGCACCAATTCGGGTATTGTCGACATAAGAAAGCGTTGTCAGGTAATCAATCACGGCACTGATGTCTTCAGTACGAATGTATGGGTTTTCTAACTGACGCGGCTCGCCGCCACTTTCACCTTGATAAGATGCGTCATAAGCAATAGTGACAAATCCCTTTTCCGCCAGTTTTTTGGCATAGGTTCCGGCCGTTTGTTCTTTAACGCCCCCACCTGGGTGAGATAACACAATTGCCTGATACTGACGGGTTTCATCAAATTTTGGAGGGAAATAGATCACTGCAGACAAAGAGATGGTTGGATTATTGCTGTTAGTGAAGCTGACTTTATTTTTCATCATTCCGTTCCTCATGGAGTTGTCGGTTCGTTTTAACGGTTGGTGATATCACTATAGATATTGATCATTAAGTTGATTAGACCCAAAATCATGATTAGACCTATCATTTAAATGATTAATAGATTGCATGGAGATACTGAATGAAGCGTGAAGAAATCGCTGATCTGATGGCGTTTGTCGTCGTTGCAGAGGAGCGTAGCTTCACTCGTGCAGCAGCCCGCCTGAGCATGGCGCAGTCAGCTTTAAGCCAGATAGTGCGTCGTATAGAAGAACGATTGGGATTGCGGCTTCTGACGCGAACCACGCGCAGCGTTGTTCCAACTGAAGCGGGCGAGCATCTTTTGTCTGTTCTTGGCCCTATGTTGCATGACATAGATTCAGCCCTGGCATCCCTGAGCGAGCTGCAGAACCGCCCATCCGGGACAATACGTATTACTACTGTAGAACATGCAGCAAAAACGATATTGTTACCAGCAATGCGCACATTCCTGAAATCGCATCCTGAAATTGATATTCAGCTCACCATTGATTATGGTTTGACCGATGTCGTTTCTGAACGTTTTGATGCAGGCGTCCGTCTGGGTGGGGAGATGGATAAAGATATGATCGCCATTCGAATCGGGCCAGATATACCAATGGCTATTGTTGGCTCACCGGATTATTTTTCTCGCCGAAGTGTTCCAACGTCAGTGTCACAATTAATAGATCATCAGGCAATTAATTTGTATCTTCCCACATCGGGTACAGCAAATCGCTGGAGATTAATACGCGGTGGACGTGAAGTTCGTGTTCGCATGGAAGGTCAGCTTTTACTGAATACGATAGACCTGATCATTGATGCTGCAATTGATGGGCATGGATTGGCGTATCTACCTTATGATCAGGTTGAGCGGGCTATTAAAGAAAAAAAACTGATACGTGTTTTGGATAAATTCACACCAGATTTACCCGGTTATCACCTGTACTATCCACACCGTCGACATGCTGGCTCGGCATTCTCATTATTTATAGATAGGCTGAAGTATAAAGGTGCTGTTTAGCACTACTTGCTGATACATTAATTTAATTTCTCTCTTAACGTATTCTCAGTTCCTTTCAACGTTTTGGTTATTTTTTATTCTTCGTACAATGGCGACAGATGCTGATTATGATACCGAAAACTGGTTTGAACGTGCGAAGCCCGAACGTAGTGTTCGGTGTTCTATGTGCTTTGCCGCATTTTGGCGTCGATTATTTACACTAAATCTGATTTAATATATTGATACATAAAACATTTTATGCTTCCTGTGTCACTTTTTTGATGGAAGTTGTTTGCATTTCTTTAAGGCGAAACAAATAATTACGCATCAATTTTAATGTCGGTTAGAGGGAAACTTATGAAGCACTCTGTTTCAGTCACGTGTTGTGCGCTGTTGGTCAGCAGCATTTCTCTTTCGTATGCTGCAGAAGTTCCGAGCGGCACAGTACTGGCAGAGAAGCAGGAGCTGGTGCGCCACATTAAAGATGAGCCTGCGTCGCTGGATCCCGCTAAAGCCGTGGGCCTGCCAGAGATTCAGGTCATTCGCGATCTGTTTGAAGGACTGGTGAATCAGAACGAGAAAGGGGAGATTGTCCCCGGCGTTGCGACTCAGTGGAAAAGTAATGACAACCGTATCTGGACTTTTACCCTGCGCAATAACGCAAAATGGGCGGATGGCACACCGGTAACGGCGCAAGATTTTGTCTACAGCTGGCAGCGTCTGGTGGACCCGAAAACTCTATCGCCATTTGCATGGTTTGCCGCGCTGGCGGGAATCAACAACGCACAGGCGATTATTGATGGTAAAGCTACGCCTGACCAGCTTGGCGTCACCGCAGTTGATGCCCATACTTTGAAAATTCAGCTTGATAAACCGTTGCCGTGGTTTGTGAATTTAACCGCTAACTTTGCCTTCTTCCCGGTGCAAAAAGCCAACGTAGAAAGCGGTAAAGAGTGGACGAAACCCGGAAATCTGATCGGCAATGGCGCTTATGTTCTTAAAGAGCGCGTAGTCAATGAAAAACTGGTCGTGGTACCGAATACCCATTATTGGGATAACGCCAAAACGGTACTGCAAAAAGTGACATTCCTGCCAATTAATCAGGAATCCGCAGCCACTAAGCGTTACCTCGCGGGGGATATTGATATCACCGAATCCTTCCCGAAAAATATGTATCAGAAGCTGTTGAAGGATATTCCGGGGCAGGTTTATACGCCGCCGCAGCTCGGGACCTATTATTATGCGTTTAACACGCAAAAAGGGCCGACGGCAGATCAGCGTGTTCGTCTGGCATTAAGTATGACGATAGATCGCCGCCTGATGACCGAAAAAGTATTAGGGACGGGCGAAAAGCCAGCGTGGCATTTTACACCAGATGTTACCGCCGGATTTACGCCGGAACCTTCGCCGTTTGAACAAATGAGTCAGGAAGAACTGAATGCGCAGGCAAAAACTTTGTTGAGCGCAGCTGGTTATGGTCCGCAAAAACCGCTGAAGCTGACGCTTTTGTATAACACTTCAGAAAACCATCAAAAAATTGCGATTGCTGTAGCATCGATGTGGAAAAAGAACCTTGGCGTAGATGTTAAATTGCAAAATCAGGAATGGAAAACCTATATCGATAGCCGTAACACCGGCAATTTTGATGTTATCCGCGCCTCATGGGTGGGGGATTATAATGAACCCTCCACTTTCCTGACATTATTAACGTCAACGCATTCAGGAAATATTTCACGCTTTAACAATCCGGCATACGACAAGGTTCTGGCCCAGGCATCGACGGAAAATACCGTTAAAGCGCGTAATGCCGATTACAACGCGGCAGAAAAAATCCTCATGGAGCAAGCACCGATTGCACCAATTTATCAGTATACCAATGGACGATTAATCAAACCGTGGCTGAAAGGTTATCCCATTAATAACCCTGAAGATGTGGCGTACAGTCGGACTATGTATATTGTGAAGCATTGATGTGATAGGAACTGGCGTTACCCTTGTGGATAACGCCAGTGATGTCTGATTTAGCGACCCTGTTCCGGCGGTGTAATGTTATCCATATACAGCGTCTGGCTGGGGAAGGCAAAGTCCGCGCCGTGTGACTGTACAATATCGATAATCTTCAAATAAACGTCTTGCTGTGCAGCAAGCCACTCAGCCCATACCGTGGTTTTGGTAAAGCAATAAACCATAATATTCAATGAAGAGTCAGCAAACTGGTTGAAATAAACCAGTAAGGTTTGTCGCTGGTCGATGGCCGGGTGATTTTTCAGCATCTCACGTACAGCTTCGACAATAACGCCCACTTTTGCCGCATCCTCATAACGTAAACCAATGGTCGTGGTAATGCGGCGGTTGGTCATTCGTCCTGGGTTTTCTACGCTGATCGACGAAAACAGCGAGTTCGGTACGTACAATGGACGATTATCAAAGGTCGTAATTTTGGTAATTCGCCAGCCAATTTCCGCTACTGTACCTTCGATATTTCTGTCCGGTGAACGGATCCAGTCGCCAATACTGAAAGGACGGTCGAAATAGAGCATAATCCCGGAAAAGAAGTTACTCAGAATATCTTTACCGGCCATACCGACAGCCAGACCACCAATACCACCAAAGGTCAGCAAGCCAGAAAGGCTCATGCCGAAATGTTCGCCATAAAGCAGAACAAGCACCACAATAATGGTGATTTTGATGATACGCGACATAATCCGCGCACTGGTGATATCGCGACCTTTTTTAATCTGCTGTTTTTCAAACTGATTAATCAGCAGAAATAGCTTAATCGTCAGAATAACCGCAATCAGGGACGTACAGATAAAATCGATAACGCCTGGGGTGATAAATTTGAGTTTATAGTTTTCTATAACATAATTAATAATGCTACCAACAGCACTGATAATTATGGTGTAGATTAAAAATTGCACCGCATGGAATAAAAATCCTTTTCTTTTACGATTTCCACGGCGAAACCAAAAGCTCATCAGAATCAATGCTGCGCAGCTACCGAAAATAATGACCAGATTAAGCGCATTATTTGTAAACAGTTCAGCGATCATTGTTTTATCAGGCTCCTCCAGATAATTGTCGTCATGCCGGAAACCCCTGGCGGGGCTATTTTACCGCGACAATTCATTCAGATCATCAATAGTCAGGGAAGGAAGTAGCAACATTAGCTAACTAATCAATGCGTTGATTGTAAATCCAGCTAAGAGGTGAGGTTTTCAGAGCAGACAACGGTGAAATGTCATGGTATTGTTACGTTTAGGTAACAAGAAATTTGTCTGCACAAGGATTACATCATGATTATGGCGAAACTGAAGTCAGCGAAAGGGAAGAAATTTCTCTTTGGTTTGTTGGCGGTTTTCATTATTGCGGCGTCGGTTGTGACTCGCGCGACCATCGGCGGCGTTATAGAACAGTACAATATTCCGCTGTCTGAGTGGACGACATCAATGTATGTGATTCAGTCATCGATGATTTTTGTTTATAGCCTGGTCTTTACTGTGTTGCTGGCAATCCCGTTGGGAATTTATTTCCTTGGCGGCGAAGAGCAGTAAGTAAAAAATAGGCCCGATAACTCGGGCCTTGTCAGTTATTGAAGAGTCGTTAATCGTCTTCTTCGTCATCCAGTTCAACGGGTGTCTGATACTGGTCAGGTTTAATGACCAGCAGGTCGCAGCGAAGATGATCAATCACCTGTTCCGCCGTGTTGCCGAGAAATGCTGCTGAAATACCGGTGCGTCCTACCGTGCCCAGAACCACAATCCCCGCCTGTAAGTGCTCCGCCAAATCAGGAATCACCTCTTCTGGCAGACCTTTTTCTACGTGCGTCATGTTTTCATTAATGCCGAATTTCTGCCGCAGGGCTTTCATTGCCAGCAAATGTTGCCCACGAATGGCATCGTTATAAACGCTCGGATCAAATTCCGGCAGTTCAATCGCGATATTAATTGGCGTTACTGGGTAAGCGCCAACCAGATGAACTTCGGTATGGTTGACTTGTTCTGCCAGTTCGATCGTCTCTTTGACCAGTTTTTCATTGAGCGCATTATGATACGGCTCTTCACTGGCGAGATTCACCGCCACCAGCGCCTTACCTCCTTCCGGCCACGGCTGGTCTTTCACCATCCACACCGGGCTTGGGCATTTGCGTAACAGATGCCAGTCCGTTGGCGTAAAAATCACCGCTTCCAGACGGTCATGTTGGTGCGCCATTTTTAGCACCAAATCGTGCCCGCCGCTGATCACTTCCTGAATGATGGCTTCGAAAGGACGGTTATGCCAGACCACTTTAATTTCAATGGGAACGCCAGCATTGAGATAATATTTTGCCTGCTCGTGGATCCAGGCTGTACGCTGGCTGATGACGCCCTGACGCATAGCGGTACGTTCGTCCGGGGAGAGCAGGGTGGTCATTTCGTATGAGAAGTCATAGATCGGCAAAAAGGCTTTAATTTTGCCACCAATCCGTTGATGTAAATAAACAGCTCGCCGCAATGCTGGTTGGTCGTCCTGGTTAGGATCGATAACAACGAGCATGTTCTGATACATAGCCATACAGGGTCTCCTTACAACAACTGTCAACGCAGTTTGTAATTAAAAGATTAACCCATATCTGGTGAATGAAACAGTGATGAACCTTCTGCCAGATCAATAAATCAGAAAAATTTAATGATATGACAGAAGGATAGTGAGTTATGCGGAAAAATCAGGCAACGTTACGCGTATGACCAGCAAGCTGGGCCAGCGCATCGTTATTTTCGATGGTGATGTATTTACCTTTGACTGCCAGCATGCCGCTTTTCTGGAAGCGACCCAGCAGACGGCTGATGGTTTCTACCGTCAGGCCCAGATAGTTACCGATATCGCCACGAGTCATCGTCAGGCGGAATTCACGAGGGGAGAAGCCGCGTTGGGCAAAACGACGGGACAGGTTGTAGATGAATGCAGCCAGACGTTCCTCGGCATTTTTCTTCGACAACAGCAGGATCATGTCCTGATCGCCTTTGATTTCACCGCTCATCAGACGCATCATCTGCTGACGCAGATTCGGCATTTTACCGGACAAATCGTCCAGCGTTTCGAACGGGATTTCACATACCATCGAGGTTTCCAGCGCCTGCGCGAAGCTCGGGTGATGGCCGCTGCCGATGGCGTCAAATCCCACCAGGTCGCCTGCTAAATGGAAACCAGTGATTTGCTCGTCGCCTTGCTCAGTGATGGTATAACTTTTAATCGTACCGGAGCGGATGGCATAAAGCGATTTAAGTTCATCACCAGCCTTAAACAGCGTCTGGCCTTTCTGAATAGGCTTCTTCCGCTCAATGATATTATCAAGCTGATCAAGCTCATGTTCGTTGAGTGTGAACGGGATGCAAAGCTGGCTGATGCTGCAATCCTGGCAATGGATAGCACAACCGCCAGACTGAATGCGCCGTATAATTCGCTTTTCCGGGATCATAGGTCTGCTCAAGCCGTAATTGATATTTGTCAATTTTAACATCTTTTTAGGGAGCAAGTAAGTCTAAGCAAACCTTAACAGCAGAGAATTCCGATATTAGATGTAAATATATGTCTATCTATTTGAAAACCCTTAAGTTGTTAAGGGTAACTTTACATAAAAGTGTGAACAAGCTGGCACAAATTGTTTAATGTTTACAGCAAAAGATAACCTTCATGGCGCAATAACCACTCTTTTCGCTGAACTCCGCCTGCATATCCGGTCATGGTGCCGTTTCGGCCAATAACCCGATGGCAAGGTACGACGATGCTGATGGGATTCGATCCGTTTGCCGCACCAACGGCACGCGCCGCGCCAGGGCGGCCCAATTGTTCAGCCAGTTGGCCGTAATGCATTACCTGCCCGCAGGGGATAGTGCGTAGAGTTTTCCAGACTTCGCGCTGAAATGGCGTCCCCCCTGTGGCAGTGGGAAGCGTATCAATAATGCTAAGATTACCGGCAAAATAATCACGAAGCTTGTCGCTTAAACCGCCTGGGTTGGTGGCAGAAATGCGCTCATAGCCTTCTTTGCGATAATGGATGTCCAGCAGCTGCACCATGCGTTCGCTGTACTCTTCCCATTCAACCGCCCGCAGACGAAATTGCTCATCGCAAATCACCCACAGTGGACCCAGTGGCGTGGCAATTTTTTCTTCAAGTAATCTCAGCATCCGTTCTCTCTTAAGACAAACGTGGGTAAATCCCCGGACCTATCGGCAGACCGACAAGATACCACGCCAGCAACATCAGCAGCCATACCACCAAAAAGATAAGTGGATAGGGCAAGACTAACGAATAGTAAGTACCCAGTTTCGCGTCTGGTTTGTAGCGTTGCAGGAATCCAAGAAACAGTGGAACAAAAGGAGATACTGGCGCTAAAGGCAATACGGATGAGTCGGCAATACGAAAGAGGATTTGCGCAAATGCCGGGTGAAAGCCAAGTAGCATAAACATTGGTACGAAAATGGGGGCCAGAATCGACCAGATTGCGGAACCGCTGGCGATAAACATGCATAAGAAAGAGGAAAGCAACGCCAGACCGACAAACGCCGGGATGCCGCTAAGCCCTGAACTTTCCAGTATATCGGTCAGCCCCACGGCGATGAATTTCCCCATGTTGCTCCAGTTAAACATGGCGACAAACTGGGCGAGGGGAAAAACCATCACGATAAATCCCGCCATCTCTTTCATCGGTTCAATCATTAAATGCGGTAAATCCGCCTGACGTCGAATTGTGCGAGTAGCGATGCCATAAGCCAGCGAGACCACAAAGAAAAAAAGAATGATCAGTGGCACGATACCTTTAATAAAGGGTGATGGCATCACGGTGTGATTAATCGGATCGCGCAATATCCCGTTTTCCGGGATCACCATCAGCGCAATCGCAGCAATAAAAAGTAGCGATACGACACCTGCTATGCGTAAACCAAAACGCTGACTTTCGGTCAATGTCTGCAGTTTCTCATCGCTGTTTCCCTGCCATTGACCTAACCGTGGTTCGATGATTTTGTCGGTTATCAGGCCGCCAACAATCGTCAGTACGACTACGGAGCTGGCCATAAAATACCAGTTATCAATTACACTGACGTGCATTTGCGGATTGAACGCAGCCGCCGCTTCCGTGCTGATCCCCGACAGCAACACGTCGGTTGTGACAATCAGTAAATTAGCCGTAAAGCCGCAACCTACGCCTGCAATGGCGGCCAGTAAACCTGCAACTGGATGTCTGCCCACCGCCAGAAAAATCAGCGCACCCATCGGTGGCATGATCACTAACGCCGCATCGGAAGAAATGTGGCTGAAAAAAGCAATAAACAGCACCATATAACTGGCGTAGCGGGCATTAACATGCGATGCCATTTTAACCATTAGCGCTGGCAGTAAGCCGACGCGCTCCGCCAGACCGGCACCTAAAACCAGCGCCAGGATCGCACCAAGTGGAGCAAAACCGCTAAAGTTTTTAATAACATTGGGTAAAAACCAGTGTAATCCTTCCACACTGAGCAGGTTTTTCACCACCACCGGCGTTCCATCGGTCGGGTTTTTCGCACTGACGCCAAAGGCCGACAAAATTGCCGTCGTCACCATGAGTACGATAATCAAATAGATAAAGAGCAAAAAAGGATGGGGAACCTTGTTACCAATTCTTTCGACCCAGCCATAGAGCTTCCCGGATTGGGAGGACGACGGTATGGATGACATACTCATGGGCATTCCTCGGTTGTTGTGTTTGCGTTGTTGTTGTTATTTTAAAGGTGACGGTGTCACGTTTTTCGGGATAGGGCAGTGATACGGTTGCGTGTCCGTTACTTGCTGATGCTCTTGTTGGCATTCTTGCAATAGCCCTGAATCAATGAAGAGATTGACTGTGGTTGCTGCCATAGTTTTCGCCGCCAGCAGCATTCCTTTATGAGCAATAGATGTTCGCCCCTGGCTAACCAGTTGCCACGTATGTAGCGGTGTACCGACGGCAAAACAGGGGCTGAAACACTGGGCAACAGGCAGTTTCCAACTGACGTCGCCGACATCTGTCGATGCTGCAAGCACGTTATCGGTGGCGGCATATGGAGCGACTTCATTCGCCAGTACCGTTTCACGATGACGTAGTGCAAAAACCTTGCCGTTTTCGCCACCGGTTGCGGCGATATTATTCAGACTGTTTTGCCGATCGTTGGAGGTGAGCGTAGCCTGAATTTGTTTCGCAAAAGCCAGTTCTTCGGAGTTCCATTCCGGGGTACCAAAATGGGATAGGGCTCGGTACATGGCATTTTCTAAGGTGCGATTCGGGAGATAACTGGAACAGGCTTTGTCGAAGCGGCATTCAACCGTGGTTTCGGTCATCAATGCCGCACCTTCGGCGATTTTGGCGACCCGATCATAAATATGCTGCACGTCGGTCATTTCGGGGGCGCGGATAAGATAAAGCACTTCTGCCTGCGCCTGGACCACGTTGGGTGAGATCCCGCCGCTATTTGTGATGGCATAGTGTACGCGCGCTTTTTCAATAATATGTTCGTTGAGGAAGTTGGTGCCAGTGGTCATCAACGTTACGGCATCAAGGGCGCTGCGTCCCAAATGAGGGGAATTCGCGGCATGTGCTGCGATCCCTTTAAAGCGCCATGATGCCTGAATGTTTGCCAGCGTGCGGGTATTGAACATGCCGGCAAAGGCTTCCGGGTGCCAGGTGAGTGCCGCATCCACATCATCAAATACCCCCTCGCGGACCATGAACGTTTTACCCGAGCCGCCTTCTTCGCCAGGACAACCATAAAAGCGCACTGTGCCGCCTTGCCCATATTGTTCCAGCCATTTCTTGACGGCTATTGCAGCGGCAAAGGCGGCGGTTCCCAGCAAATTGTGTCCGCAACCGTGACCATTTTCACCGGGCGTCGCGGATATAGGTTGCGCGCAACCAGCTTGCTGACTTAAACCTGCCAGGGCGTCATATTCTCCCAGCAGGGCGATAACCGGTTTGCCTTGACCAAACGAAGCAATAAAGGCATTTGGGATATTGCCTACGTTGCGGGTAACGGTGAAGCCTGCAGATTCCAGCGCCGAAGCCAGATGCTCCGCTGACCAGAACTCTTCAAAACGTGTTTCTGGATGATCCCAGATTTGATCGGCAATATCGGTATAACGTTGGCGATCGGCTTCAATCGCATCGTCGATAAAACGATAGATTTCCTGCATCAGATACCTCGCGTCCAGGGAAAATTGAGCGCGGTGCGCGCCAGCGTTTCGACGGCAATAGCGAGAACCTGCTCGTCAAAATCGAATTTTTCGTTGTGATGACCTGCCGCCAGCTGTGTGCCAAACACCACGTAGGAGGCTTGCCCTTGATGTTGCTGCACGCGGGCCATCATTAATGTGGCATCTTCGGAACCCGCAGGCGCTTCAACACGTTCAATGGCCTGATTGACCCCCGCGACCTGAGCCGCCTGACTTTGCAACCATGCGACCCATTGCGGCGAAGGAGAACTGGCGGTAGCTGCACCCATCAGACGAGTTTCAACGCCGACACCATACATGGTTGCTGCGCCCTGAATCGCTTGTTGTGCACGGTCAAAAACATATTGATTAATGACGTCGCTGGCCCCGCGTGTTTCCACTTTCAGCAACGCCGAGGCAGGAACAACGTTACGACCGCTTCCTGCCTGCATAACGCCCACGTTTACTCTGGAAGCTCCTTCGCTGTGCGGGGCGATTGCATGCAGTGCAAGAGTGGCTTGTGCTGCCGCCAACAAGGCATTGTGACCGTCTTCTGGTTTTGCGCCTGCGTGAGCGGCGGTACCGGTGAAGTGCGCGTCAAATTTGGTGGTTGCCATAAAATTATCACTGCCGCACACCACGGTGCCCGCAGGTACGCCAGTGCCAATGTGCACGGCAGTAAAATAATCAACATCATCTACGACACCTGCATCGACCATCGCCCGCGCGCCACGCGTACCTTCCTCTGCAGGCTGAAAAATCAGTTTGATGACGCCATGTAGTCCGGACTCGAATTGTTTAAGGGTATGCGCCAGCCCAAGCCCAATGGCGGTATGTCCATCATGACCACAGGCATGCATCATTCCGGCGTTACATGACGCAAAACCGTCGCGGTAGGGGCGATGGCTGACATCCTGCTCTTCACTGAGATCCAGCGCGTCCATATCGACACGGAAAGCCATCACCGGACCGGGGCGACCGGTATCCAGGGTGGCGACGATACCCGTGAAACCACCTTCAAAAACCGCAATCCATTGTGCTAGCGCACCCTGTTGACGAGCGCGCTCGAATTCGCGTTGTAGAGTGAGTTCATCAGGTAGTCCCATCCGGCTACTTTCATTAACTACTTCGCGGCCCAGCGCCAGTGAATAGCCGAGCTGGTGCAATTCTTCCGCAACAAGGGTGGCAGTGCGGAATTCCACCCAGCCAGACTCTGCATAGTGATGAAAATCACGTCGCCAGTGCGATAATTTTGGGGCAAGCGAATTAACAAATTGATTCAAAGACTCCATAACCTTTCCCGTCATCAGTAAAAAGTGTGACCCGGTTCACGTAGCGATAGTTTTTACTTATCACTAACTGATTTTTCACAGTTTTAACCGTTCATAAATTACCCTGACACAATCATCTGCATTAAAGTAGATGCCAGTTTCTTTGGTCTGATAAATAACGGTTATCGGTGGCGTCATGGCTTTTCAGGTAAAAATTCATCAAATTCGGGCTTTTGTTGAAGTGGCTCGTCAGGGCAGCATTCGCGGAGCGAGCCGAATGTTGAATATGTCGCAACCGGCACTGAGTAAATCTATTCAGGAGCTGGAAGAAGGGTTAGCGGCGCAACTCTTTTTTCGCCGTAGTAAAGGCGTGACGTTAACTGATGCCGGTGAAAGTTTTTATCAGCACGCCAGTCTTATTCTTGAAGAGCTGCGCGCAGCCCAAGAGGATATTCGCCAACGACAAGGGCAACTGGCAGGGCAGATTAATATCGGCATGGGGGCCAGTATTTCCCGCAGTCTGATGCCAGCTGTCATATCTCGTTTTCATCAGCAGCATCCGCAGGTAAAAGTACGCATTATGGAAGGGCAACTGGTGTCGATGATTAATGAATTGCGTCAGGGAGAATTGGATTTCACCATCAATACCTATTATCAGGGACCGTACGACCACGAATTTACTTTTGAGAAATTACTGGAAAAGCAATTCGCGATCTTTTGCCGCCCGGGACACCCCGCCATTGGTGCCCGTTCGATCAAACAGTTACTGGATTACAGCTGGACAATGCCGACGCCACACGGCAGTTACTACAAACAGTTGAGTGAATTGCTTGACGATCAGGCGCAAACGCCACAGGTCGGTGTAGTCTGCGAGACGTTCTCAGCCTGTATCAGTCTGGTGGCAAAAAGCGATTTTCTCAGCATACTGCCTGACGAAATGGGCTGCGATCCCTTGCACGGACAGGGGCTGGTGATGTTGCCGGTTAGCGAAATTTTACCGAAAGCGGCCTATTATTTGATTCAGCGGCGTGATAGTCGCCAGACACCACTGACCGCGTCATTAATCACGCAATTCCGGCGAGAATGCGGCTATCTGCAAAGTTAAAACTGCATAAAAAAATAGAGTCTGTCGACATCCGCCAGACTCTACAGTACACACAGCAGTGCATCCGCGTCTTAAATCCGGCATTGTCTCCTCTGCGCCGGTGACTGTGTTATAACGGTTTTAACCTTTAGTTGCCAATTTTCTTCAGTGACAGATTTCACGAAAATATAAGTTACATTATTAATATCGTGAATGAATAATCATGCATAAGTATTTTGCTTAAAATATCGGCAATATTTGGAACTTATTACTGGAAATTTGGGTAATACGTTGTTGGACCGACCCGGTCTGGTTATCATATCGCGCTCTTAATTGCGGGAGGATGTAACATGAACCTTGACGACAAATCGCTGTTTCTTGACGCCATGGAAGATGTCCAGCCGCTGAAACGTGCTACCGATGTCCACTGGCATCCAACGCGTAACCAACGTGCGCCGCAGCGTATCGACACACTGCAGCTTGATAATTTCCTCACCACCGGATTTCTCGACATCATCCCACTAAGTCAGCCGCTGGAGTTTCGGCGGGAAGGGTTGCAACATGGGGTGCTGGATAAGCTGCGCAGTGGTAAATATCCGCAACAGGCGAGCCTGAATCTTTTGCGCCAGCCGGTGGAAGAGTGCCGCAAAATGGTGTTCAGTTTTATTCAACAAGCCCTGGCGGATGGTTTGCGTAACGTGCTGATTATTCATGGTAAAGGGCGGGATGATAAATCGCATGCCAATATTGTCCGCAGCTATGTGGCGCGCTGGCTGACCGAATTTGATGATGTTCAGGCATATTGCACCGCGCTACCGCATCATGGCGGCAGCGGGGCGTGTTACGTCGCACTACGTAAAACGGCGCAGGCGAAGCAAGAAAACTGGGAGCGCCACGCTAAGCGCAGTCGTTGATCTCGAGACGCATCCGCGGCTTATGCCGCCAGCACGCGGTTGCGTCCATCATTTTTCGCCCGATACAAAGCATCATCAACGCGTTTAAACAGTTCATCGATGCTTTCATTTCCTTCGTGATGCGCCACACCAATGCTGACGGTAAAGCGTGGTAAGCCCGAAATACTCACTTTTGCCACGCTTACGCGGATAGTTTCAGCCAGCGAAAGCGCGGTATCCAGTGGGGTTCTTGGTAGCAATAAGACAAACTCTTCGCCTCCCCAACGAAACACCAAATCGCCTTTGCGAGCGCAACTTTCGAGGGTGCGGGCGAGGGCGCATAACACCTCATCACCTTTAGAATGCCCATAGAGATCGTTAATGTGTTTAAAACGATCGGTGTCGATGAGCAACAAGCTGTAATCCTGAGCGATGGCGAGATGCTGCATTTGGCCTGGTTCCGTAATGTGATAAAACTGTCGCCGATTCAGTAATCCGGTCATCGCGTCATGGTGAGCAGCATGTTCCAGCTGCTCCTCCAGCCGTTTTTGCTCAGTAATATCATGCACAATACATAACATGAGCTTGTCGCCATAAATTTCAATCGGTCCGGCATAGGTCTGCACATGACGAGTCGAACCATCCGCCAGTTTATGAACAAAATTCAAAGGTTTATGACCACCGGGTAAATGCGAGATTTCATGCATGATAGGCATGACGCGACGCCCGAGCATATTTATTTCCCAGGTATGTTTCTGGCACATCGTTTCATGGTTATAACCATAGAAATTGAGCGCGGCGAGGTTAGCATCGACGATTTGTCCATCTCGTGACGGGTCAATCAACAACATTGGTGCAGAGTTAGTCAGAAAAAAGCGCGCATAAAAACCTTGTTTTTTGCGCTGATAATTTGCCGAGCGACTGGCTTTTAAACCCAGCGTTGCCGGCGCTTCGATACCTTCGAAAATAATCACCGGTTCTGTTTCTGTCAGCTTTCGCAAAACAAGCCGACAGCTCAATGCTGTTTCCTCTTCTTTACGCTGAACAGTGAGGATTTCGATAATATCGTGTTGGTTTTGCAGATCGGAGAGGTATTTCGGCAGTTCTTTTTGTGAGGAGACGGAATAGGGTCCGGTTCGTAGCTGACTAAACGTGAGGTCTTGCATCAACAGTTTCGCCGCGCTATTGGCATAAATTAACTGTTCCTCAAAGGGCGAAACGATCCAGACAGGACTGGTGAGTAAGTCCAGGGTATTGAAGTTGTGCGTAATCATTGAGATCCCGTTATTTTTATCAATTTTTGTTGCTATCCGATCGCAAAAAAGCCACGTCATATGATCAGATAATTCTGATAATGATAGACGCTATTTAACACTTCACACGGTTTGTATACGGAAAAGCATTTTGCTTTTTGTATTCAATTTAGACAGAATTTTATTAATCATTTCAGGGTAATGGGGTGATGAGATGTTGCGTAACAGGGCCAGAAGGCTAGACTACAAAATAATGCGTTGATGATGGAGGCACTGTGGAAGCGATTAAGGGATCGGACGTTAATGTCCCGGATGCAGTATTTGCCTGGATGCTGGATGGTAGAGGCGGCGTTAAACCGCTGGAAAATACAGATGTGATTGATGAAGCGCATCCCTGTTGGCTCCACCTTAATTATGTACACCATGATAGCGCCCAATGGCTGGCGACAACACCGCTGCTTCCCAATAACGTACGTGATGCGCTGGCGGGCGAGAGCACACGGCCCCGAGTCAGCCGTCTCGGTGAAGGCACGCTTATTACATTGCGCTGTATAAACGGCAGCACCGATGAACGCCCCGATCAACTGGTCGCCATGCGTGTATATATGGACGGGCGGTTAATTGTTTCGACCCGACAACGCAAAGTGCTGGCGCTGGACGATGTGGTGAGCGATCTGGAAGAGGGCACGGGTCCGACCGATTGCGGAGGGTGGCTGGTGGATGTGTGCGATGCGTTGACCGATCATTCCAGCGAATTTATCGAGCAGCTGCACGATAAAATTATCGACCTTGAAGATAATCTCCTTGATCAGCAAATTCCACCGCGTGGATTCCTGGCTCTGCTGCGCAAACAATTAATCGTGATGCGTCGCTATATGGCACCGCAACGTGATGTCTATGCTCGTCTTGCCAGTGAACGTTTGCCGTGGATGAGCGATGACCAACGCCGTCGGATGCAGGATATTGCCGATCGCCTTGGGCGCGGCCTTGACGAAATCGACGCCTGTATAGCACGGACTGGCGTGATGGCGGATGAAATCGCTCAGGTGATGCAGGAAAATTTAGCTCGTCGTACCTATACAATGTCGTTGATGGCAATGGTCTTTTTACCCAGTACCTTTCTGACCGGGTTATTTGGCGTCAACCTTGGTGGGATCCCTGGCGGCGGGTGGCAATTCGGATTTTCAATTTTTTGTATTCTGTTAGTTGTTCTTATTGGTGGTGTTGCTTTATGGTTGCATCGTAGTAAATGGTTGTAACAAAAGCAATTTTTCCGGCTGTCTGTATACAAAAACGCCGCAAAGTTTGAGCGAAGTCAATAAACTCTCTACCCATTCAGGGCAATATCTCTCTTGCAGGTGAATGCAACGTCAAGCGATGGGCGTTGCGCTCCATATTGTCTTACTTCCTTTTTTGAATTACTGCATAGCACAATTGATTCGTACGACGCCGACTTTGATGAGTCGGCTTTTTTTTGCCTGTTATTTATCAGCGTCTACCCTTTAAGAGTCCACCCAATGACCAGAGGGAAATATGACGACACTTATTTATTTGCAAATTCCTGTCCCTGAACCGATTCCTGGCGATCCTGTTCCAGTGCCCGATCCGATCCCTCGCCCGCAACCCATGCCTGACCCACCACCCGATGAAGAACCGATTAAATTGTCGCATCGTGAGCGTAGATCTGCGAGGATACGCGCCTGCTAACTTTGCGTCGATGACCACGAGAATAGATTGTGACCGCTTTTTCTACCCTGAATGTTTTGCCTCCCGCCCAACTCACGAACCTTAATGAGTTGGGTTATTTAACCATGACGCCGGTGCAGGCCGCCGCGCTTCCGGCGATCCTTGCCGGAAAAGATGTTCGCGTGCAGGCGAAAACCGGCAGCGGCAAAACGGCGGCTTTTGGCCTCGGCTTGTTACAGCAAATTGATGCGTCGCTATTTCAAACCCAGGCTTTAGTGCTGTGTCCTACGCGTGAACTGGCGGATCAGGTGGCAGGTGAATTGCGTCGGCTGGCGCGTTTTCTGCCAAATACCAAAATTTTGACGTTGTGCGGTGGTCAACCGTTCGGTATGCAGCGTGATTCGTTGCAACATGCGCCGCATATTATCGTGGCAACGCCGGGGCGTTTGCTGGATCACCTGCAAAAAGGCACGGTATCACTGGATGCGTTGAATACGCTGGTGATGGATGAGGCCGACCGCATGCTGGATATGGGATTTAGCGATGCCATTGATGATGTCATCCGTTTTGCGCCTGCATCTCGACAGACGCTTCTGTTTTCGGCAACCTGGCCGGAAGCCATCGCTGCAATCAGCGGACGAGTGCAACGCGATCCTTTGGCGATTGAAATTGACTCAACAGATGCTTTGCCACCCATTGAACAACAATTTTATGAGACATCCAGCAAAGGCAAAATTCCTCTGTTGCAACGGTTATTAAGCTTGCATCAGCCATCCTCTTGCGTGGTGTTTTGCAATACCAAAAAAGATTGCCAGGCTGTCTGCGACGCGCTGAATGAAGTAGGGCAAAGTGCATTGTCATTACACGGCGATTTGGAGCAACGCGATCGCGATCAGACCCTGGTACGTTTTGCTAACGGTAGCGCCCGTGTACTGGTCGCGACTGATGTTGCTGCGCGTGGTCTGGATATTAAATCGCTTGAGCTGGTGGTGAACTTTGAGCTGGCGTGGGACCCTGAAGTTCATGTACATCGCATCGGTCGTACAGCTCGTGCAGGAAATAGCGGTCTGGCGATCAGTTTCTGTGCTCCGGAAGAAGCACAGCGGGCCAATATCATTTCTGACATGTTGCAGATAAAACTTAACTGGCAAACGCCGCCAGCTAATAGTTCCATTGCGACGCTGGAAGCAGAAATGGCAACGTTGTGTATCGATGGCGGGAAAAAAGCCAAAATGCGCCCGGGTGATGTATTAGGTGCACTGACAGGAGATATCGGGCTTGATGGCGCAGATATTGGCAAAATCGCCGTGCATCCGGCGCATGTCTATGTCGCGGTCCGTCAGGCTGTTGCTCATAAAGCATGGAAACAGTTACAGGGCGGGAAGATTAAAGGAAAAACGTGCCGGGTGCGGTTATTAAAATAATGAAATGTTGAATTGCCGGGTGCAAGAGTAAACATCTTATTCGGGATTGCCGGATGCGACGCTGGCCGCGTCTTATCCGGCCTCCATAAGAGTAGCCCGATACGCTTGCGCATCGGGCGCTATCCTGGTTATTTCACTTCAACCACATTCAGCCGTAACTCATCCAACTGATTTTCATCTTCTTCTGGCTGCCAGCACGCCGGTTGTAGTGGGATCTCTTCGCGATCAAACGCCAGATCACCCCCGTTAACCACTTCAGAACCGTGGGTGATGCCTTTGAAATCGAACAGGTTGGTATCGCACAGATGCGACGGCACCACATTCTGCATCGCGCTGAACATCGTCTCGATACGCCCTGGATAACGTTTATCCCAGTCACGCAACATGTCAGCAATCACCTGACGTTGCAGGTTAGGCTGTGAACCGCACAGGTTGCACGGAATAATCGGGAACGCTTTTGCATCGGCAAATCGCTGAATATCTTTCTCGCGGCAGTAGGCCAGCGGACGAATAACGATATGTTTGCCATCATCGCTCATCAGTTTCGGAGGCATACCTTTCATCTTACCGCCGTAGAACATATTTAAGAACAACGTTTGCAGGATATCGTCACGATGGTGACCCAACGCGATCTTCGTCGCCCCCAGTTCCGTTGCGGTACGATAAAGGATACCGCGACGAAGGCGAGAACACAGTGAGCAAGTGGTTTTGCCCTCTGGAATCTTCTCTTTCACGATACCGTAAGTATTCTCTTCAACAATCTTGTACTCAACGCCCAGCTTTTCAAGATACTCGGGCAGAACGTGTTCCGGGAAGCCCGGTTGCTTTTGATCGAGGTTAACAGCCACCAGCGAAAAATTGATTGGCGCGCTTTGCTGCAAATTGCGCAGAATCTCCAGCATGGTATAGCTGTCTTTACCCCCGGAGAGGCAAACCATGATGCGATCGCCTTCTTCAATCATATTGAAGTCAGCAATGGCTTCGCCCACGTTACGACGCAGACGTTTTTGTAATTTGTTCAGGTTGTATTGTTCTTTCTTTGTAATTTGTTGATTTTCTTGCATTATTTCAGTTCTCTGGTACTAAATGGGGCAAATTGGGGGCAAACTTTGCAACTACGATAACCGCGCATTCAACATGGCTATCTGTTCGTCGTTCATGTCATCAATCCACATACCGTAAATTTCATACACCATCTGCGCAGTTTCATGCCCCATTTGGCTGGCTATAAATGCCGGGTTCGCTCCTGCCGTCAACAGCCAGCAGGCAAAAGTATGCCGCGTATGGTACGGATTACGGCGGCGAATACCAGCACGTTTTACTGCTGCATTCCACCTTGCCCCCAAACTGCTTACCGAGTAATAAGGTTTTTGTTTTCCGTTACACACCCTGGGCATGAAAACAAAATGCAGTTTTTGCTTTTCGGTTCTGCCGTACTCCCGATGATAAAAGGTGATTTCGCTTTTGCGATGATGTCCGGTCAGTTTGTATTGCTCCTTCAGTGCTTCAAGAGCAGGCTGCAGTAGTGTTACTGTTCGGATCCCGGCATTTGTTTTTGGGGGACCGAACATATCAAGTATCGTCAGGTTTCTTCTGACATTCACTATTCCCTTTTCGAGATCCACATCCTCCCACGCCAGAGCTGCCAGTTCCCCGTGACGAAGTCCTGAGTAAACGGCAAATTTCCACAAGTTCTGGCTCTGTCCTTTTTCACTTTCCATTAATGCATTGAATTCTGTTTTAGATAACGGATCAGGCTTTATTCTGTTTCGCTGTAATTTTTTTACTCCTTCAAATGGTTTGGTTGATATAAATCCCGACTGATACGCAAAACGCAACAGCGAACAGAGCAGGGCGATATAGTTATCAACTGTGCGCACGGTTCTTCCTTTTTTGTTGGATCTTGGATTATCCAGGTAAAGCGTTTCTCCATGCAGCAGTTCATTCCGGTAGTTTAAGATATCGCTATAACGAATATGTGATATCGGGGTACTTTCACAAATTATTATTCTGAGTGTTTTTAATTGTGATTTCGTTTTCTTCATTGTGTTTGTTGTTAACTCTGTCTCTTTAATTTTTGTCCAGATATCACAAAGCTCTCCGAACGTTTTTATGACTCTCGTTGTCACCATTTTTGCCCCAGTGCTGGACTGGGGAAAACGTCTTAAATACTCAAATTCACCGGAGTTTATTTCATGAGCTATCAGCGCTCTTAAATTTCCGGCCTTTTTAATATTACTGTTTGTAATCTCCCAGCCTTTTAATGTTTCCCGACATCGTTTTCCTCGAAACATGAACCAGATGCGAATGTATCTACCTCTAATCTCGACACCTGTTGGTAATTTAGACATATCATGAGTCTTTGATAAACTGATTTATCTTTGGATAGTTGTACCAGATAATCCCTCGTTTGCTGTCTGGCTTACCTAAAGGAGATACTCGTTTGAAGTGGAAGCCCTCCACCCAACAGTTCTGGCGGTATGCTTCAATTTGTCTGGCCCCCAGACCAGTGCGAAGCATCAGGCCGTATTCAACCATCCACTCTTCATTAAAGATTACTTGTGCCATCGCATCACCTCTGGCAGGCGCCAATGTTAGACTGAAATTGACGCCCGATGTTGATTATTAATAATCAGCTATGAAGTTTTAATTTGAATACAATGCAATTCTCGAGGACTGAAGTTTCTCGCAATTAAAATTTATCAGTTTTACTTTCTGCTCTCTGGAAACGCCTGCTTCTTTTTTACCTGAGAGCATTTTTTCGCATTCTGATTTCGTTAGTTTAGATTTTGAATATCTTGTCCAGTTAGTAGGAGTGCCACCTTCCTTTTCAATAGTGGCGGTAATTTTATACATGAACACCTCCATTATTATTTCCAGTGGTTCGTTTATTCCATCTTTCGAGTGCTTCTTTTTCACTTCCACCATAACCGGTTCGGGATTCACATCCGTTACACTTCGCTCGGTAATATCCTGAAATGGCTTTCACCGTTACTGATGGACAACCACAAAATGGACATGGTTTAACATTGTCATATCTCATAATTTTTCTCATAAAAAATATTTCAAGTTGGCGGTGCATTACACCGCCAGGCTGAATTATTCCTCTGAATTATCGATTACACTGTATTCCCCGGTTAATACAGAGGAATCTGCAGGATCGATTGTCAGTGGTTCCTTTTCATCCATTGATACTGCACGCTGGATCTCAATTGATACGGGCAAATATTTGAACAGGCGACGAATAGCCGTTTTCTTTGCCATTTCTTCCCAGTGAGTTACCCACGGCCCGTTATTACCAGCTTTACTCAGGCTGCGCACCAGCTCAATCTGTTTGCGCGTCATAACTTCAAACTGAGTACCTCCGTCTTTCAGTCTTGCGACAGCATAGACGTGGGTAACCGGGGCATCTTCGTTTTCTCCCGGGCGGTGTATTAACTTTTCATCAAGGCCAAATTCGAAGCTAAACTCGTCACCTTCACGGACAACACGGGCTGACAGGCTGGCGATTTGACCAGAACGGCGAGCCAGATCAATCATGCCGCGATAGCCAATGATTAGCTGAACGTTCTTTTTACCGCTCTTTTCGTTTTTATTACCAAAAGGCAGTAAATATGCATGACCGAGGGCGCTACCTGGCTCAAGTCCGAGCTGTGAACACTGTACGATCGCACTGACAAAACTCATAGTGTCACAGTTTCCTAACGCCGGAACTTTACGAATTTCTGTGGTGGCGATACGGATCATACGTTCAGCCGTCATATGGCGTGGAAGAGCTGCTGCCAGTTGCTCTTTCATTGATGGCTGGTTAATAAAACTAATCACGTCGCTATTTTTAACTGCTGCTGGTGCACGGTTTCCCTGAGTTTTTTGCAGATCGGCTTTTGCGATTGGTGGTTGCTTAGTCATTTGCATATTCCTTAGCCCAGCGGGGCAGTGATAATGTCTTAATAGCTGGCCATTCATCGGTATTCAGGCAGTCAGACAGGGTTCGCAGATTGCGGTGATATTCCTGTTGACCTGCCAGTTTTGCTTCTTCGCCCATCATGAAAATTTCAACCGGATAACGTCCGCATTCAATAGTTGTGCTGGCAACCAGAAAAACGAAAGTTGGCTGCACTCCAAACTGTGCTTCATAACCGTCCCTGTAGAATGCATCCTGAACGTGATAGCGGTAGTCGTAATAAGCGGTTTTGAATCGTTGAATATCCGCCGTAGTTTTCACGTCCATGATCCAGTGAAATTCAGGGATAATTTTGTCCGGACGGCACCGACACAAAATTCCTGTTTCAGGATCTTCCCAGTAAATTGATGATTCAGCGTGTCCGGCGCTTTCAACAAGCCATTGCCCCAGCGGCAAAGCCATAACGCTTTGATACATGAGTTCAATTTTCCGGCCTTCTTCCGCAGTGATAACCGTTTTTCCTGTGCTTGCGCATTCCATCAGAAACGCTTTCTCTTCTTCTTTTCCGGCGTTTGTACGGCGGTTAAATTCAGGTGCTACGATAAAGCGGTTACTGAATTCTTCCGGTTCAAGTACCCGGCAGTGGAAAGCAGTTCCTAAATCGAGCGTTTTTGTCTTTGTGGTGTCCACGGGGGCATTTTTACGCCACAAATATAGTGCCGGAGTATCAGCAATGTCATCGAGCTGAGACTTACTGATACCGGGACCCGCGTGGTAATTCTCATTCGAAATTCCGTAATAAATACCTGGCTCTATGTCTTCTACGATTACGGGATCTGCGACTTCGCCAGTTTCATCACTGCAATCGCGATGCGGATCGCTGCCAGCATTCTCATTGTGCGGATGTTCAGCGCCTTCCATTTCCTCCGGATCATTTTCCTTAGCTTCAACCTGACTCTCTTCAGCGAATGTTTCCTGGTATGTTGCGTCGCCCATCACCGCACCACAGTCAGGGCAGTTATCCCCGCCAGTCTGGCCGCAGGCATTGCAGGCTATTTCCGGTTCCTGTTGCACTACTGGCTCAGGTTGATTCATATCTGGGCTGGTTTTTTCCGTTTCTGGCTGGTTCTGGTACACACAATCGCGAGTCTGGATCCCCTTTACCCATTTCGGATCGTTCGGGTCGCTAATTCCGTCAACAAATTCACCACGTGATGCAGCAAGCAATTTATCGGCATCGACAGGATTTTTTGATGGAATGTTTTTCCGGGCTTCATGGAGTTCTGCCCGCAGTTCCTGATATTTCGCATCAACAGAATTTACCTGTGACTGAGCATCCAGCGGCTGCGTGTCCTGATGATGTTCAGTTGCGTCCGGTTCCATTGTTTCAGCCTCTCCCTGTTCAACTGCCGTTGTTCCAGATGGTTGCGGTTTTTCTTCATCATCCTGTTTTCCTTCTTCTGTTACTCGCTGCGGCATCGGGGCAGAGGAGCGACCGCAGGCAATATCCACGATTTCCGGATCAGGGTTGGCATGATCGGTTTCAGTCAGTACTTTGTTCAGATATTCAGTGACGTGCGCGGGGATGACCTCGATCCCAATTGGTGCTTCTTTTACGGACGCAACCACGATGGCGCGGGAATAATCCAGCCCGCCAGGCATGGTGATGAATTTGTCGCGGAAAACAGAAAAGGGCGGTTTATTTTCAGCGATAATTTCCTCAATGCGTTTAGCGTGTGCCGGATGAAGGTTATAGATGTCCAGATCCATTGAACGGGCCAGTACGCCAGTGGCTACGTCGCGCGCCAGTGACGTCAGATCGTGTACGAAACCTTCGCCGCGATCGGTGAGGTTTCCGCCGCCAGCATTAGCACCGGAAGCCGTGCGAGTGATGTGTGAAACACGATTACCCTTCATCCACTCTTTTGTCAGCAGTCCTCGATCGGTGTAGTCAGCGTTCAGGTATGCTTCGAAAAAAGCAGTTATCAGTCCCAGGTTTGAATTACCAGGATTAGGGAAAACTTTGTCAGTGTCACGAACCAGTTTGTGGAGTTCGCGAATTTCCAGCGGGTCGAGCAGGCTGGTTTTGTGGGAAACAGCCAGGGCAGTAACAGCCGGTAGTTCTTCAGCCCGAGCAATGTGTAATGCCTGGAGTCCGTCGCGTGAAACGTGCGTTACCGGTTTTTCGCTGCCGTGTTGAGCAAGCCAACGAATGGGCAGTTCCTGGCCAGAAATTGGGAGTAGCATATTCTCCTCAATCTCAGTCATGTCTTCGCCGTTGACGTTGGTATTGCCTTGATAGTGAGCGTTGTCTGGTGCTGCTCCCGGTTTTAGTTCCCATGTCATGGAGCCTTTGCTGAGTTGATAGCGTTCACTCCAGGTAAAATCGATCTCACCTTCAGCGGGCAGGTCATTAACGACAGGAAAATTCGTGGCAACAGCTTTAAAATAGCTGCTCAGTTTTTTACCTGACTTAACGATCAGGTAGTCCAGAGTGGCACAGGTCGATTCAAAATCGTTGCTTGCCCACAGGACGACGTCAGGTTCACCGGATGATTTTTTCGCTTTCCGTAACAGGAAGAGTGGTTTTGTGCTCATTGTTTTTTAACCTCAACTCAGATTAAAATTCGTTTTGTTCAGTGAATGATCTTGCCGGATACACACTGTTCATAGCCTGCGCCATACGCAGGCTATTTCTTTCAGATTTCACCTTTTAATTTCATTGCAATTAGAGTTGCCAGAAATTCGGCTTTTTTTTCTGCGGGCAGATTCTTTCCGATATGCACCAGGCACATTTTTTTGACACCTTCATCAAGTGTTTTTACGTTGCCTGATGGACCATCGATATCAACCACAGTGAATGGGGTTTCTTTATTTTCTGTTTTAATTACGTAGCCAATGCGCTTTCCTTCCAGATTCACCTCGTGAACAATGTCATCGGTAGTTACAACAGTGGCTTCATAATTGGTAATCATGTTTTTCTCCTTAATTAAGGTTGAGCGAATACCTGCCATTTCTGGCATAAATTCAGTTTCGAATAGTCAATTAATTAAAGTTCATGTGCCATCTGGTCTTTTTCGGCACAAGCTTCACTGCAATATTTTCTCGGTTCGTCTTTTGATAAAATCCCGTGCATGAAGTGAAGCATTCTTTCAATAGCTTTGCTTTCTTCAACGTCTTTTTTGCAAAGGTGGTAAGCACATTTTATTTTCTTAGTCATCACCATGACTCCGCCTTTACAGGTAAACCATCACGACCGAGGAAGACTTTAATCATGCGGTCAGTAATGCATGTTTTTGTGGTCAGGTTACGAATATATAGTTTTCGCTTTTTAATATTGTTTGCCGAGGCAATATATGTCCGGCCTTCATGAAGAACATAATCGCCAGGAGTCACACACTGACGTGGTATTTCATCAGTTCCGAAGTGATGTGCAATCATAATTATCTCCATTTTTACAAATGAACTTTGTTGATGCGGTGCCTGGTGCCTCCAGGTGACTGCAACCAGTTAACAATTACAGTCGGCTTTCCCACCCAAACCAATAAGGACTAACATGACTTTTAACTGTGCCACGTGCGCTTAGCCGCATTCACCGCATCACAAAATTCACTTTAAAAAGGGCGGACATCAGCCGAACTTCAAGAAAAAAACTGATGCCGCCAGGACTACACACAGCAATGTCGTTATTTACAACCGGAGGCGCACTCCACCATTTAAATTTAACAGACAAGACCGACTCTTTATGGATATCGGAAATGCGCCTTCGTGTTGTGCCCGGTTTTATTTCACCACCTCCGGGCTTCGGTGGTCTCGGCTATACCCCTACAGCGAGAGCTTGTGTTAACATTTCAATACCCTTACAGTTGAGAGTTATTGATATGTTGGATGTATTTACTCCATTGTTGAAACTTTTTGCTAACGAGCCACTCGAAAGACTTATGTATACGATTATCATTTTTGGTCTCACTCTCTGGCTGATACCGAAAGAGTTTACTGTCGCATTCAATGCTTATACTGAAATACCTTGGCTCTTTCAGATTATCGTTTTTGCCTTTTCTTTCGTGGTCGCCATTTCCTTCTCAAGATTGCGAGCACATATTCAAAAGCATTATTCATTACTACCAGAGCAACGAGTATTGCTTCGTTTATCTGAGAAAGAAATCGCTGTATTTAAAGATTTCCTTAAAACAGGAAATCTTATTATCACTTCTCCTTGCCGTAACCCGGTTATGAAAAAATTAGAACGGAAGGGCATCATTCAACATCAGAGTGATAGCGCAAACTGTTCTTATTATCTCGTCACCGAAAAATACTCCCATTTTATGAAGTTATTCTGGAACAGCAGGAGTAGACGTTTTAATCGTTAGCTTACTGTGTGCTTCTCCAACCATCGGCGCGCACCAGTTTCGGTTTTAAATGTTTTGCTTTTGGTATACGTCATGGCAGTGAACGTTCCATCCTGGTTGGGGAACACGCCGCACACCAGGGATTCATTGTTGCCGAGGTCGATTTTTTGCATTTTGCGAATCTCACATCTTGTTGCTACGTATAGCGACTTCTGCCTGCCAGAGATCCCAGTCGTTGCTGCGTAAAGCCTGCACAGCCTGGTTGTAAGTGATACCGCAACAATCCATCAAATACTGAACTACTTCGTAATGCACCATCTTATCTCTCCCCTTAACGCCGGGTGGCGGAACTAACTGCTGCACTGCAAAATTTGAATCCCGCCGTCATGTTCTTACGCCTCGGGCTGGCTACTTAACCCCTGACCACTGCCTGGTAACTCGAAGTATTGCCCTGCATTCTGTGGGGCGGGGTGGGTTGGTATGAAAAGAAGGATACCCATAGGTATTTAAAAAGTAAATACCCATGGGTAACTTTTTGCGGTGTCTTAACTGGTGACTAGTTGTTTGGTGAGCTATGATGCGTTTTGTGCTTTCTTTTTACGGATTTCTTCGTAGATCATATTGTAATACTGTTTTTTCTCTTCAAGAGTTTTTAATAAGTTATCCGCTTCACTTTCTGGCAGTTCGTCTAAGAGATCTAAAAAAATACGTTGTCGTGGCGTTAGAACCCTTGTTTCATAACTGGAGGCTGTGTTCGTTGATGATGAAACGATACCATCCATCCATCCCCGGGGTAACCCAAAGGACTCTTCGATAATCTCCACCATATCATCAGCGATCCGTTTTTTTCCCTTTTTCCCCTCTGGGTACAACATTCTTGATACATAAGAAGGCTCGCGCCCGATCTTTCTGGCCACGTTAACCGCTTTACCATCGCATTTCTCATCACGAATTTTGATGAGTTGCTGTCGTCTAAATTCATATTTGTCCATAGGTAAATAATAGATGCGATTACTGCAAGGTAAACAACCTGTGGGTATTGACTTTTGTTTACCTATGGGTATTCTTTGCTGTGTTTACTAAGGAGTAGCTATGGAAGAATTAAGAATATTTCTCAATTCTCTTTCGTCAGATGAACAGCGTATGTTTGCATGCGAGTGTGGTACCAGCATCGGTTATCTAAGAAAGGCATTGAGTAAAGGTCAAGTGTTAGGGGCATCGTTATGTGTCCTTATTGAGCGAGCCAGTAATGGTGAAGTTACACGTCAGCAACTAAGGCCTTTTGATTGGATGAATATTTGGCCCGAGCTGGAAGATACCAAAATGTTAACACAACCACTTTCTAGGAGCTTGATTCATGAAAATCAAGCATGAACACATCCGCATGGCGATGAATGCCTGGGCGCATCCGGACGGTGAAAAAGTTCCGGCAGCTGAAATAACCAGGGCTTATTTTGAACTGGGTATGACGTTCCCAGAACTGTATGACGACAGCCATCCGGAAGCCCTGGCTCGCAATACCCAGAAAATTTTCCGCTGGGTAGAGAAAGACACCCCTGATGCAGTTGAAAAAATTCAGGCGTTGTTACCAGCTATCGAAAAAGCAATGCCACCTCTGCTGGTGGCCCGAATGCGCAGCCATAGCTCAGCCTATTTTCGGGAACTAGTGGAGACGCGGGAACGACTGGTGAGAGACGCTGATGATTTTGTCGCAGTGGCGATCGCTGGTTTCAACCAGATGAATCGTGGTGGCCCTGCAGGAAATATTGTGGCTGTGCATTGACTCGCAATATTCATACCGGATCACTTCCGGCAATTTGTGAGTAAAAAGATTCGGTATCAAAAGAGGTGAGTATGGCTAACGCCTGGCTCAGATTATGGCATGACATGCCAAATGACCCTAAGTGGCGAACAATTGCCAGGGTGTCAGGACAGCCAATTGCAACAGTGATGGCAGTGTATATCCACCTCCTGGTGAGCGCGTCACGAAATGTCACGCGAGGTCACATTGATGTCACGACAGAAGATTTGGCAAGTGCGCTCGACGTGACAGAAGAGGTAATTGATTCAATTTTGCAGACGATGCAGGGGCGGGTACTTGATGGTGATTTAATCACTGGATGGGAAAAACGCCAGGTGCTTAAAGAGGACAACGGCAATATTTCGCAAACCGCAAAATCTCCTGCAGAGCGCAAGAGGGCGCAGCGAGAGAGGGAAAGAAAGCGGGAACAAAATGGCGATTGTCACGGCGCGTCACGAAATGTCACGCACATGTCACGACGAGTCACGACAGATAAAGATACAGATAAAGATACAGATCAAGAAGATCAAAACACTATGGTCCATGGCGTAAAAAACGCCACGAACCAGGCAGGGGATGTTCAGACCGTCAATCTTGGTCAGCCAGCAGGCACGACACCGGAAGCCGATTCAGCGTATGCGCTGAAAGCCGATTCGGGCGCTGTGCAGCAGGTGATGACCGCAAGGGCGGAGCAATCACACCAACTGCAGCAGCCTGAAGCCGATGCCGCCATTCAGCGGGAAGCCGATCGGGTAGTCCCGGAAAACACCGGGCAGTCTGTGGGACGAGTGGATTATCCGGATGTGTTCGAACAGGTCTGGCGGGAGTACCCGTTGCGTGCTGGGGCAAACCCGAAGAAATCCGCTTTCAGTGCCTGGAAGGCCAGATTACGCGAGGGGGTGCCACCAGAGGCCATGCTGGATGGCGTGAGGCGTTACGCAAGATACTTGGCGGCTACCGGGAAAACGGGAACGGAATTTGTTCAGCGAGCGACGACGTTTTTTGGACCGGACCGGAATTTTGAGAACCCCTGGTTGCTCCCGGTAAGCGGCACGAACAACCAGCGTTGTGTGAATCATATTTCTGAACCGGATAACGAAATTCCGCCGGGCTTCAGGGGGTAAGTGTTAATTTCTGGTCATGAGGTAATTTTCAGGAGGGCTTGTGGCAAAAGTTTTTACACAAGAAGAGCGGGAAAAAATTAAAGGGCAGGTTCTTGAACTCGTACGCCAGAGTGGGCGCGAGACGTTACGACAACTGGAAGCTAAAACTGGGGCAACAAGATATCTGATGAGCGTTCTGGCCAGAGAGCTGGTTGCCAGTGGCGATGTATACAATTCTGGCTACGGGTTATTCCCGTCTGAACAGGCTCGTAAAGACTGGCAAAATGCCCGCAAAAAATTATCGAGGGCAAAGCTGAAGAAACCGGTTGTGGTTGATCCGGACCTTATCTGGTCATTACCTGACGGAGAAATACGTCGCTACGACAGTCGCCTAAACATAATCTGTCGCGAGTGCCGGAAGAGCGAAGTTATGCAGCGCATATTGTCGTTTTATCAGGGGGATGTTCGGTATTTATTGAAGTGACGAGATTAAAGTGCATTAGTTCAGATGCAAATTGACATTTTGTGGCACAGGGTAGAGCTAGCGTGGTTGTCCGCTTTGTGCCAAGAGCAGACGCTGGTAATTCGTGCCTAATATACTTCACTTAACTTATATCCCAGCTTTGATACAGATCATACAAATTAAATGCCCCAGTAATTGGCAGGCTGAGTAACTTAAAACTCCTTAGAATATAGGATGATTTGTATCGGCACTCATTCCACCATGCATTCCGATTAACCCCGCATAGCCAGTTGAACTTTGCTACTCTGTGAGAGGTAGTACCTTCTATCCAGTGCGGATTTAATTAATGGAATAAATGATTATGAGTGAAAATGATACAACCCCAAAGAAGTCTACAAGCCAGATTAACAAAGCGGTATTCTTTACATCTGCTTTGCTAATTTTCCTTCTTGTCGCCTTTGCCGCCGTATTCCCGGATGTCGCCGACAAAAATTTTAAACTACTTCAGCAACAAATCTTCACGAATGCCAGCTGGTTCTACATACTTGCTGTGGCCCTGATTTTACTGAGCGTCACGTTCCTTGGACTCTCACGTTACGGTGATATAAAGCTGGGCCCAGACCATGCGCAGCCTGATTTCAGCTACCACTCCTGGTTCGCGATGCTTTTTTCGGCAGGGATGGGGATCGGCCTGATGTTCTTTGGCGTTGCCGAACCTGTGATGCATTATCTTTCGCCACCTGTCGGCACTCCAGAGACCGTTGCGGCAGCGAAGGAAGCCATGCGCCTGACGTTCTTCCACTGGGGTCTGCACGCATGGGCAATTTATGCCATCGTGGCGCTGATTCTGGCCTTTTTCAGTTACCGTCACGGTCTGCCTTTAACGCTGCGTTCTGCGCTCTATCCCATTATCGGCGATCGCATTTACGGGCCTATAGGCCACGCGGTTGATATCTTCGCCGTGATAGGCACTGTCTTTGGCGTTGCAACATCGCTGGGTTACGGTGTATTGCAGGTGAATGCCGGTTTGAACCATCTTTTCGGCGTGCCCATCAATGAAACGGTACAGGTCATTTTGATCGTGGTCATCACGGGGTTAGCGACGATTTCGGTGGTGTCCGGCCTGGACAAGGGAATACGCATCCTGTCTGAGCTTAATCTGGGCCTGGCGGTGTTGCTCCTGGCGCTGGTCTTGTGCCTGGGTCCCACTGTGCTTCTGCTGAAGTCATTTGTGGAAAATACGGGTGGTTATCTGTCGGAACTGGTGAGTAAAACGTTCAACCTTTACGCGTATGAACCCAAGTCGAGCAACTGGCTGGGGGGCTGGACATTATTATACTGGGGATGGTGGCTTTCATGGTCGCCGTTTGTAGGTATGTTCATTGCACGCGTTTCCCGCGGCAGGACAATTCGTGAGTTCGTGACTGGCGTGTTGTTTGTTCCCGCCGGCTTTACGCTCATGTGGATGACGGTGTTTGGAAACAGCGCCATCTATCTCATCATGAACCAGGGCGCCACTGACCTCGCCAATACCGTTCAGCAGGATGTTGCGCTTGCCCTGTTTAATTTCCTGGAGCATTTCCCGTTCTCTTCCGTGCTGTCATTCATTGCAATGGCGATGGTCATCGTCTTCTTTGTAACGTCTGCTGATTCGGGGGCAATGGTTGTGGATACTCTGGCATCAGGTGGGGTGGCAAACACGCCCGTCTGGCAGCGAATTTTCTGGGCATCGCTCATGGGCGTTGTTGCTATTGCCCTGCTGATCGCAGGGGGGCTGAGTGCGTTGCAAACCGTAACGATAGCGAGTGCATTGCCCTTCTCAGTTATCTTATTAATATCCATATACGGACTGTTAAAAGCCCTGCGTCGGGATTTGACCAAGCGTGAAAGCCTTAGCATGGCGACTATTGCTCCTACGGCTGCACGTAACCCAATTCCCTGGCAGAGAAGGTTACGCAATATCGCGTATTTGCCGAAGCGCTCTCTTGTGAAACGTTTTATGGACGACATTATCCAACCCGCCATGACGCTGGTTCAGGAGGAACTTAACAAGCAGGGAACGATAAGCCACATCAGTGACGCCGCCGAGGATCGTATTCGCCTTGAAGTCGATTTGGGCAACGAGCTGAATTATATATATGAAGTGAGGCTTCGCGGGTATAACTCACCGACCTTCGCGCTCGCTGCGCTGGATAATGATGAGCAGCAGAGTGAACAACATCGATATTATCGCGCTGAAGTCTATCTCAAAGAGGGCGGCCAAAATTATGATGTAATGGGCTGGAATCAGGAACAGCTGATTAATGACATACTGGACCAGTACGAAAAACACCTGCACTTCCTGCATCTGGTTCGTTAACAGCAACATGCCGCCACAGAGGCGGCATTTATTTATCCCGGCTGCAATATGAGGGAATGCAGAATGATTTCACGCTGGAAATGGATGCTGAAGCAGACATTTAAAAAACTATGGTTCAGGGCAACGTTATTCGCAATTGTCGCAATAATAACGGCCCTTTTATCAATTCTTTTTAAATCAATGATACCTGAGTCGGTTTCCGTGAAGGTTGGTGCGGAAGCAGTCGATAACATTCTGAACATACTGGCATCGAGTATGCTGGCAGTGACCACATTTTCGCTGAGCATCATGGTCACAGCCTACGGTTCAGCCACTACTAATGTGACTCCCAGAGCTACTCGTTTAGTTGTTGAAGACGTCACCACACAAAATGTACTGGCCACCTTCATCGGTTCTTTTCTCTTCAGTCTGGTAGGGATTATTGCCCTCAATATGGGAGCTTATGGAGAAAGGGGGAGAGTCATTTTATTCATTGTAACACTGGTTGTCATTGCCTTAATCCTCATCACATTGCTTCGCTGGATACAGCATTTGACCTCTCTGGGGAGGGTTGGTGAGACAACGGCAAAAGTAGAACAGGCGGCCATCGAAACATTTATTGCGAGAGCAAGAAATCCCTGTCTCGGCGGATATCCATGGCTTGAGAACAATGAACAGCCGAAAGGAACGGTTGCAGTTTATCCGAAAAAGATTGGCTATGTTGAATATGTTGATATGGTGAAACTCAGCAAGCTGCTGACCAATGATCCCCGTCATGTATACCTCGTGGCGCAGCCGGGCAGTTTCATACATCCGTCCACGCCAGTTTTGTACCTGAGTCAGGGCCAGGAGTCATCAATCAGCACCGATTTACTTGAGACGATTATTGTCTCGGATGTACGTTCATTTGCTCAGGACCCCCGATTTTGTCTTAGCGTCATGGCCGAAATAGCCTGCCGAGCCCTTTCCCCCGCAGTGAACGATCCTGGAACCGCCATTGATGTCATTGGCAGAGGTGTACGTATACTTTCCGCTTACGCGCAGAATAAATCTGATGAAATAGAAGTGAAATATCCTTCTGTACATGTTGCACCACTTCAGAATAACGATCTACTTGAAGACTTTTTCTCACCTGTTGCGCGCGATGGTGCCAGTATGAGGGAAATTCAGATAAGGGTACTTAAAGGACTGTCGATGCTGAGTAAGGGTTGGCCTGGAATTTTTGCTGAAGCCGCACAAACCCTAGCATTTGAAACATTAGAGCATGCTACTCGTGCTGACCATATAGATTCTGACAGATATCTAATAAAATCAATTTATTATAATTTATTTAGTGGCGAAGATTCTAATAAAAAACCATAGTTGCGGAGCAAGCGATACGGTTGTTGGCAAGTCAAGGGCAAAGCATTCGCGTGAGAGTGGGCGTCTGCTTTGTGCCAGAAGCGGACATACGTAACTTATGATACGCATCGCCAATCATCCGTTTCAAACATCAACGCGGAAACGTTTTAAGAATGTAATCCCGAACATAGGCGGTTCGGCTGTTATTAGCCGTCCTTTTGTTCCAGACCAGATAAAGATGATTAGTCGGAGCGAGGTCTGCAGGTGTCACTGAAATCAGGCGACCACTTTTCAGGTCATTGTCACAGTGATAATCCGGCAGCACTGTCCACCCGTGGCCGTCACAGACCAAGTCGCGGATAATACGTAAATCCGGAATGGTGAATGTAGCCTGCATCTCAGGGGCTCTCTGAAACATGGAGGCCCAGAGCGCTCTAATCAGTGGCAACTCTTCGTCATAAGCAATCAGCGGTAATGAGGCAAGCGTTTCAGCACCAGGTTCTGATCCGATGATCTCTGACATGGCGGGAGCATGAACAAGGAGCATGCGTTCAGTCAGTAGATGTGCATAGCCGTACAGACGGTCATCAGGCATAGATGCGGTAACAGCGAGATCGGCGCTCCCGTCATGCAAAAGGGAATAAATACGTTGCTTATTGCCGGTATGAAAGCGTAGGCGATACCCCTCCTTCATTAGTGGAGCCATTACTGTCCCAAGCCGGGAATGAATAAAATCTGGCGGTCCTGCCAGATTAATTGTTCCCCCGCGTACAGAGCCTGACCGGAAAGAGGACAGCTTTTCTTCCAGACCATCAATGAAGGGTGAAACTGAGCGGGCAAGCTCATCCGCAGCTTCGGTTGCCGTCACGCCTCTGGCCTGCCTGATAAACAGACGCTTACCAACCAGAGTCTCAAGAGACTGGATATGCTGTGACGCCGCGGGCTGAGTGATGCCCAGTAGTTCTGCCGCCTTTGAAAAGGAGCCAGAGCGATAGGCCTCAAGAAACGTTCGCAGATGGCTCAGATGGCTCATAGTGAAGCGCCTCGCTGATGAAGTTTATCGTTACAGGGAGCCTCATGCAGAGCAAGGGCCAGTTCACTCACGTAATCATCCCGTATTCCCAACGCACCCAGAGTGGCCTGCAGTTTCCATACATAATCTGCATTCGTGCCAATGTCTCCACGGGCAGATGCGATGCTCAACGCTACGGTCGCTGTAAGATTGTCCTGTTCATAATGCGGATGCAGTCTGTCTGATACGAAAGCCAGCGCCTGAATTTCCTCACCGTTTCCTAGCGAAACGTCTGCCCAGACCGGACGGTAAAGACCGGTTATCATCTCGCGCGTCCAGACAATTTCCAGCTCATTAATAAGAGTCGATTCCGGCAGTCTGAACGCAATACCTTCGGTAATTCCACCTTCGTCGAGCGATAACATCCTGCCGGGGACATCAGGAGTCGCTCGTCCGGATATCAAACGAATGCAGAAACTGCGCTGCCATCCTTTCAGACGGGCCCGTTGCATTTCTTCAATCGCCAGCACGGGATTCCACATCAATGACCCGTAGGCAAATATCCAGACAGGAGCACCCGTCGGGCGCTCCTCCAGAGTAGAGTTCATTGATGCGCGTATTTTTTCAGCGTCCCAGAGCATATTCGCCGGGAGCAGCGCTTCATGCACCCTGACAAATGTGCCATTAAGCATATTTTCACGGGTAAGCATATAACCTCCCTTTACTGGCCTACGATTTTAACCTGTTGAAATTTACGACTGTGGCTGCGACGGATTTGTGCAAGCAGCAACAGCAGGCCGAGCAGAGAAACAATCGCACCGCTGATACCGGTATACACGATACCGGCGTGGCTTATAGTAATGCTGCCCAGTACTGATCCCAGCGCTATACCTGAGTTGAAGCCCGCAATATTCAGGCCGGCAGCAACACCATGCGCATGAGGAGCATGTTGCTCAGCGACACCAATCAGACGGGCCTGCAGTGCCGGCACTGCGGCAAATGTCACCATACCCAGCAGCGCAACCAGAATGCCCATGCTCACCGGTGAGGATGACAGCAGCCACATACCAAGCACGACAACAACAATGCCGCTAATGATGAGTATATTGGCACGATTAACCCCCATGCTGTCGGTAAGTTTCCCACCAAGAATATTACCTACCGCAGCTGTAATACCGTAAACCAGCATAAACAGACTCACCGTTGCTCCGGTAACCCCTGTCACCTGCGTCAGAATAGGTGCGATAAAGGTGTAATCCGTAAACGAGCCTGCATACGCCAGCACCGTAACCAGCGCGCCGGCCAGCAACTTACGGTTAAACAGCATGCCGATATTCTGCATTGCTGAGTCACTATGTTCACCGGGCACGCTGCGTACGGGATCTTTCATACCGAACAACAGTCCAAGGAATCCGAACGCGCCAAAAGCGGCAATAGCGCCGAGAACTGGACGCCATGAGACCACCCCCCCCAACCATGTACTCAGCGGTACGCCGATTGCCATCGCCAGAGTAAAGCCACCAAATACCACAGCCACCGCTCTGCCTGCTTTACCCGGTCCAGCAAGACGAGCTGCGGTACTGGATGCCGCAGCCAGAAACAGGCCGTGTCCCAGACCAGCAATGAACCGCGCTAACAGGAGCTGAGATAATGTGGCTGCAAACGCGGCCGCCAGACTACCGGCAGTAAACACAACGGCAGTTGTAAGCATTACATTTTTCCGGCTCCAGCTTGCTGTCAGCGCAGACAGTACGGGTGCCGCGAACGTTGCCCCCAGTGCATAGGTTGTAACCGCTGCCCCGGTCTGCTCCACACCCACACACAACCCCTGAGCCATAACGTCTGTCAGCCCAATGGGGACAAATTCCGCGAGTCCGAGCGCAAAGGCACTGATAGTAAACACATAAATAACAAATGGCATGACTGGCTCCTGATTTAAGTAAGGAGTGCAGTCTGATTTAGAAAAACAGATAAATAAAATAATGTAAACTTCAGGCGGGATAAAATTATTTATATCTAAGGCAAAGATTCAATATTCCCACAGCACACAGAAGTTTTCTGTCTTCAGGGAGAGGAGATTCGAAAGTTCAGACGAAAAATTCCTGCGGCCCCTTTAAGAGTCAGTTGGCCGGGTTTGGTCCGCTCCTCGCTCAAAGCGGACTAGAAGGTTAGCTTGCGTCGGACTTGGCGTATTTAAAGAAGTGCTGGTGGTGACTGGTTGTTGTGTTCCATTTCTACAGAACAAAATCACAGAAACTATACCCAATAGTTATATTGAATCAATGATGAGACAGCCTCATATTTATCAGAACTGGTGTACGTCCAATACAGGAGGTTGTCGTGCTGGTTCTCAAATGTGCGCTAGCTATTGCGGCTGTAATGGCAATTTATTGTCTTGCTGTTGTTCTTATGGATCGCCTTTCTGATTGATTTTATATTGGCGAGGTGACGGGAGTTAAGTAGAATTGCTGCGGGTGCTTGAGGCTATCTGCCTCAGGCATGAACACCAAAGGCAGATAGAGAAAAGCCCCAGATAACATTACGCGTCCGGCAAGACGCTTAACATTAATCTGAGGCCAATTTCATGCTTTGCACATGTAGGTTAGCCTCTTACGCGCCGGAAGGCAAGGAGAAGCAGGCTATGAAGCAGCAAAAGGCGATGTTAGTCGCACTGATTGTCATCTGTTTAACCGTCATAGTGACGGCACTGGTAACGAGGAAAGACCTCTGCGAGGTGCGAATCCGAACCGGTCAGACGGAGGTCGCTGTCTTCACAGCTTACGAACCTGAGGAGTAAGAGTGACTAGGCGAGGGAGAAATCCCTCGCCGCCTCTGATGTGTCAGGCATCCTCAACGCACCCACACTTAACCTGATTCGGCGAGTTTATTTTATCTGTGAATATTTTTATAAAAATAATGCCCATACACAGCAAAAAACAAAAAGTATTACAGATAAAAAAGGAGCGTAATGTGCAGATTTGTTGTTTTCCATATTTACTCACCTTAATATGATTAATCCTGATAGGATTGTTATTTCAGCGGTTTTCAAATGAGATATTATGGTGATCTGACAAATTTGCATAACATTAAAATTTAATTTGTTTAACCGCTTTTAATAATAAGCGTTGTTTGTATCCCAGCAATCTGTTGTTTGGTTTTTATTCCATTAAGGTGGGGGCTTTACACTGGAACCAGTTTATTTATACTTTATACGTCAGCCTGAACAACTGGCATCTGCTGCACTGCGCCATCGAGAGATTGAGAAATGGCGCATATACAACTGGTCAAACAAACTTCTTCTGGTTTACTTCTCCCGGCGACGCCGGAGAGTTGCGATTTTCTGCATCAAATCAAAATAGGTGAGTGGATACACGCAGACTTTAAGCGTGTGCGTAACTACGCATTCCACAAGCGTTTTTTCAAACTCCTGCAACTGGGATTCGATTACTGGACTCCGGTCGGTGGGGCGATCACGCCTCGCGAACGAGAACTGCTGTCTGGTTTCGTTGATTACCTGTGCGAATCAGTTGGTCGGGAACACACGCCAGCCCTGAGTGATGCCGCAGAGCAATACCTTAACACCGTTGCGACTCGTAGAACCCGGGATACGGCGTTGCTAAAGTCGTTTGAGGCTTTCCGCGAGTGGGTAACCATTCAGGCCGGATTTTACACCGAGCATATTTATCCGGACGGTAGCCGTGGGCGTCGGGCAAAATCCATCGCTTTTGCGAATATGGACGAAGTCGAGTTTCAGCAGGTTTATAAATCTGTACTGAATGTGCTGTGGAACTGGATTCTGTTCCGTAAATTCTCCTCTCAGGAGGAAGTTGAAAATGTGGCCGCACAACTACTGGAGTTTGCGTAATGGTGAATTTACGTAAAGCGGCTAAAGGCCAGATGTGCCAGATCAGAATCCCTGGCTACTGCAATCACAATCCCGAAACCTCTGTGCTGGCGCATTACAGGCTGGCGGGGACGTGCGGAACAGCGACAAAACCACACGATATGCAGGCGGCGATAGCCTGTAGCTCATGCCACGATCTAATCGACGGGCGGGTAAAAACCAGCGATTACACCAAAGAAGAATTGCGCCTGATGCATGCTGAAGGGGTTTTTCGCACACAAGAAATCTGGAGAAAGAAAGGTCATTTATGATTTACCCAACGAATACAGGAAAAAGCGGAGAACACCTTCGCCTCACCACGCTGGAAAGTGTCTGGATTCAGGGAAAACTACGTATGTGGGGGCGCTGGTCGTATATTGGCGGTGGCAGGTCAGGGAATATGTTCAATCAGTTGTTGGCATCCAAAAAACTGACGAAAACAGCCATTAATGAAGCCCTGCGCAGAATGAAAAAAGCGGGAATAGAGAAAGCTGAGCTGGAAGCGTTTTTGCGAGAGATGATCAACGGCAAGCAAAAGAGCTGGCTGGCGCATTGTACTGATGCAGAGGCGTTATGTATTGATCGAGTCATAAGTGAGGTGCTGGCAGAGCATCCAGGATTGATTTGCATTCTCCGGCAACGCTATGAAGGGCGGGGGATGACTAAGCGCAAAATGGCTGAATTGCTAAATGATGCACACCCAGAGTGGTGTTTTAGCACATGCGAAAAACGGATTGCTAATTGGTTAGCTGTTGCTGAGTATGCCCTATATATTCCCATGCGTGAATCATTTGCTGAGAAAATGGCTTGATTTCTTACGTATAAACTGCTTCAATTTTGCTATGCTTCGCAAAGCTGTATCGCGAGGCGGATTGCAGACATGGACATCGTAAAAAAACCGCTTAATGCGGTTTTTTTACGTCAGGAAAGCAGGGGAGAATGCTGCTAGTTGGGCAACTGGTCTTTCTGCTCCAAATTATAACAGAGACCAGTTATAGTTTCGGTGCTGTGTTTTTTTTACAATATTGTGATAACACATTGCTGGCGGGAGTTTTGATATTTCTTGGCAGGGGCTGATGATGCGTTATCCTGATGTCGTCAACTCATATAAAATGAGATGAGAGATCATTGCAGGGTGGTTTGTAATTCGCTGTTTAGCGGGACAATATGTTGTCTGATACAAGACACCCGACGCCTCAGATTACTATAATAAAGACGAAGCATCCTTTGTATTGACCAACCGCCTGTTTAGGCGGTTCTTTTTGGGCTGGTTTATTGTATGCCAAATGATTATTAAAAAGGTTGTGTTAATAACAAAATCCGAAATAATATGCCTGCATATTTTTATCTTGCTTATATTCTGCATATTGTGCATAGCAGGCTCATCCCTGCAATCAAAACTGTATGATGAGTATTTTTTGTTTTCCTTTTTTCCAGTCATCTGATGATGACCTGCTTCTTTTTAATCCGGATCGACATCAGTTTTTTAAGATAATTCCTGCGAGTTATATGCATAAATACCACAAACTCCGCATTTTATGTGGTTGGGAGTTGCCGGGCGCGCAGTGAGTTTGCTAAGAAAACTCCTGCATGGTGAATCCCCCTGTGCGGTGGGGTGATACCATTAACCTTTTCTGTCGCCGACAGGTATCACGAACATTTTGTTCACCGGGAGGCACCCGGCACCATGCACTTCAATAGATTCTCTCCACATTATGGATATTCTTTCAGAATATCCCACGCAGACTTTGTGTAAATGTTAACAAATGTGCGTTTTATTTGATCTGATTCGCTGTTTGAGCGTCCAAAACAACGGTATATATAATCCTTTACTATATGACATATGTGAGGAAAAATGGGTTTTCGTAGCGCATCAATTCTTACGTTGATTATTAGTGGGATTATTATCGGGTGCACTGATGCTGTATCGACAAATTATCATGACCGTACATCATATTACTCCGATAAAGCAATAGAGACACAGTATGTGAGTTCATCTGAACGTACTTCTGATGTTAGTGAGGATATCCGTCTGTATGCCCATCAAATCAAGAGCGCCATCGAAAAACAGTTCGGGGATGCGAGTAAGTATTCAGGAAAAGAGTGTACACTGAGAATGCATATGGCCCCGAATGGCCTTCTACTGGAGGTTAAAAGAGAAAGTGGAGACCTCGATTTATGTCGTGAAGCGATGAATGCGATAAAGAATGCTGATATACCTGCCCCCCCTTCGCCGGAAGTATATAAAGTATTTCAAAATGGGGTGCTGGATTTTAAACCCTGATATTTATTGTTTTGTAATAAACGGTTTCGGCTTAGGTTTGTTCTGACACAGCTACGGCACTGAGCTAAATTTAGCGGATAGTCAGCTCTGAGCCAGTGGCGGACGTAACAACTACTATTGCTGAGATTTTAATGGATTGAGGAGCAAGAAGTGGGATTAAAGAAAATCGTTATGTTGACTTTTTGGGTCGGTTTTGTTGCGGGATGCACACCTTTACACCCTTCAGATTGCCACAAAACTACTGCTACAGGTAGTTGCAGTTCAGGACGCTGGGATGATCAGGATGAATGGGGGGCGCAAGCGCGGGGAATCAGAGCTGCAATTAATGCCAAACTTGATGAGCCGCATAACTGGAAAGGGAAAAAATGCAGGTTGCATATGGAATTCTCTCAGGATGGCACGGCGTTAAAAATATCTACCAGTAACGGTGATAAAGCCTATTGCGAAGCGATAAAGTCCGCAGCTCATAAAGCCAAATTTCCGGCCTTCAACAATCCGGAAGTCTACAGAGATTTTCAGAAATCTGGCTTTGACATGCGAGGTTAGCTCTTCAATTACTATATCTCATTCATAGCAAACTGACAGATTTGATGATGTTCTATATACGAAACCTGTGATGTCAAGTCTGAGCTAATACAAATAAACATAATATCAGAGAAATACATTTTATTAGCTCGCTACGGCGAGCTTTTTATATTGCATCGTCTCCAGCATATATATCAATTAAGGCTCTGATTGATGTGTCTGAAAGCCTACACATAATAACTATGCCATCCGTTCCGTGCGGAGGTGAGGCTATGAAATCCATGGAAAAAATTTCAACAGGCATTGCCTACGGCACCTCCGCAGGCAGTGCTGGCTACTGGTTTTTACAGTTGCTCGATAGAGTAACTCCGTCACAGTGGGCTGCAATCGGTGTGCTGGGTAGTCTGGTATTTGGCCTGCTGACGTACCTGACAAACCTTTATTTCAAGATTAAAGAAGATAAGCGCAAGGCTGCGAGAGGTGAATAATGCCTCCATCATTACGAAAAGCCGTTGCTGCTGCTATTGGTGGCGGAGCAATTGCTATAGCATCAGTGTTAATCACTGGCCCAAGTGGTAACGATGGTCTGGAAGGTGTCAGCTACATACCATACAAAGATATTGTTGGTGTATGGACTGTATGTCACGGGCATACAGGAAAAGACATCATGCTCGGTAAAACGTATACCAAAGCAGAATGCAAAGCCCTCCTGAATAAAGACCTTGCCACGGTCGCCAGACAAATTAACCCGTACATCAAAGTCGATATACCGGAAACAACGCGCGGCGCTCTTTACTCATTCGTTTACAACGTGGGTGCTGGCAATTTCAGAACATCGACGCTTCTTCGCAAAATAAACCAGGGCGATATCAAAGGCGCATGTGATCAGCTACGTCGCTGGACATATGCTGGCGGTAAGCAATGGAAAGGTCTCATGACTCGTCGTGAGATTGAGCGTGAAATCTGTTTGTGGGGTCAGCAATGAACAGAGTAACCGCGATTATCTCCGCTCTGGTTATCTGCATCATCGTTTGCCTGTCATGGGCTGTTAATCATTACCGTGATAACGCCATTACCTACAAAGCCCAGCGCGACAAAAATGCCAGAGAACTGAAGCTGGCGAACGCGGCAATTACTGACATGCAGATGCGTCAGCGTGATGTTGCTGCGCTCGATGCAAAATACACGAAGGAGTTAGCTGATGCGAAAGCTGAAAATGATGCTCTGCGTGATGATGTTGCCGCTGGTCGTCGTCGGTTGCACATCAAAGCAGTCTGTCAGTCAGTGCGTGAAGCCACCACCGCCTCCGGCGTGGATAATGCAGCCTCCCCCCGACTGGCAGACACCGCTGAACGGGATTATTTCACCCTCCGGGAACGACTGGTAATGATGCAGGCCCAACTTGAAGGTGCTCAGCAATACATAACCGAGCAGTGTTTAAAGTAAAATCTTAACTACAATATGATTCATTTTGATGATTGTTTCATAAGGAACAGTGAAGTAAGATCTAAGAGGAGTTAAATTTTATACAGTATAATCATAATATTGCAGCAAGGTGGTTATAATTGAAAGAATATTTAGATATGAATACATCTCATGTAAGAGTTGTTACTCATATGTGTGGGTTCCTGGTTTGGCTCTATAGTCTTTCAATGTTGCCACCAATGGTTGTAGCATTGTTTTATAAAGAAAAAAGCCTGTTCGTTTTCTTTATAACTTTCGTTATATTTTTTTGCATTGGTGGCGGAGCGTGGTATACAACTAAGAAATCTGGCATTCAATTACGTACCCGTGATGGGTTTATTATAATTGTAATGTTTTGGATTTTGTTTTCTGTTATTAGTGCATTCCCTTTATGGATTGACTCAGAACTTAATTTAACGTTCATTGATGCTCTGTTTGAAGGGGTTTCTGGAATAACAACAACAGGAGCAACTGTAATTGATGATGTTAGTTCATTACCTCGGGCATATTTGTACTATCGGTCACAGTTAAATTTTATAGGTGGTTTAGGAGTTATTGTTCTGGCGGTTGCTGTATTGCCATTATTGGGTATTGGTGGTGCAAAGCTTTATCAGTCAGAAATGCCGGGGCCATTTAAGGATGACAAACTCACTCCCCGCCTGGCCGATACGTCACGGACACTGTGGATAACTTATTCTTTATTAGGTATTGCTTGTATTGTCTGTTATAGACTTGCAGGAATGCCTTTGTTTGATGCTATTTGTCACGGGATTTCCACAGTTTCGCTTGGTGGTTTCTCAACTCATAGCGAGAGTATCGGATATTTTAATAACTATTTGGTTGAGCTGGTGGCTGGTTCTTTTTCCCTGCTATCGGCTTTCAACTTCACTCTTTGGTATATTGTTATTAGCAGGAAAACGATAAAACCTTTAATCAGAGATATTGAACTTCGTTTCTTTCTGTTAATAGCCTTAGGGGTGATCATTGTTACCTCTTTCCAGGTCTGGCATATAGGTATGTATGACTTGCATGGAAGTTTTATTCATTCGTTTTTTCTTGCCAGCTCCATGCTCACTGATAATGGTTTAGCTACGCAGGATTATGCAAGTTGGCCCACGCACACGATAGTGTTTTTGCTGTTGTCAAGTTTCTTTGGGGGATGTATAGGTTCAACTTGTGGTGGAATTAAGTCACTTCGATTTCTTATACTTTTCAAACAAAGCAAACACGAGATAAATCAGCTTTCTCATCCCAGAGCGTTGTTGAGTGTAAATGTAGGAGGGAAGATAGTTACAGATCGTGTAATGAGGTCTGTATGGAGTTTCTTTTTTCTTTATACTCTCTTCACGGTGTTTTTTATACTGGTGTTAAATGGTATGGGATATGATTTTCTTACATCATTTGCAACAGTGGCTGCATGTATTAATAATATGGGATTAGGTTTTGGGGCTACTGCATCGTCATTCGGAGTGCTTAATGACATTGCAAAATGTTTAATGTGCATAGCTATGATTCTTGGTCGCCTTGAAATTTATCCTGTTATTATATTGTTTTCAGGTTTTTTTTGGCGCTCCTAATATATGGCTGATTTATAATTGTGAGTTTAATATTATGTTGACTCACTCATTGATCCAATACCTAACTTTACCAGCAACCCCTCCGTCCCCAGTAGCACGGCTGCTGGGGTGCGTTTTATTCATAAAGCAAGGCTGTATGAGCGAGAAATTAAAGATAGTCTATCGCCCATTACAAGAATTGTCACCGTATGCGCACAACGCCAGGACGCACAGCCCTGAGCAGGTGGCACAACTGGTAGAAAGTATTAAGCAATTCGGCTGGACTAATCCGGTGCTGATTGACGAAAAGGGCGAAATTATTGCGGGTCACGGTCGTGTTATGGCGGCTGAAATGCTCAAAATGGATTCTGTTCCGGTCATTGTTCTGTCTGGCCTGACGGATGAGCAGAAAAAGGCGTACCGCCTGGCAGATAATCGCCTGCCGATGAATGCTGGCTGGGATGAAGATCTGTTGCGGATGGAGCTGTCGGACCTAATCAATGCTGATTTTGATGTCTCCCTGACAGGCTTCATCCCGACAGAAATTGATGAACTGTTGACGGATGTTTTGCCCGGTACAGGAAATGAGGAGGAGCCGTATACGACGAAAATTGATACGCCTGTTTATGAGCCGTCGGGCGGTAAACCGGATATCAGTGAACTGTACGACGATACGAAAACTCAGGAGCTGATCAGCCGGATACGTTCGGCGTCCCTTGAGCCTGATATTGAGAAATTCCTCCTGTGTGCGGCAGAACGTCACACGGTGTTTAATTTCAGCAGAATTGCGGACTATTACGCTCACGCCCCCTCTGAAATTCAGTGTTTTTTCGAGGAGTCGGCGTTGGTGATCATTGATTATCAGCAGGCTATTGAAAATGGATTTGTCCGGATGACGCAGCGCATGGTGGAGATCATGCATGGTGGTGAGGAGGAGGAATATGCGTGATGATTTTTGCGCCTTTATTCTGACTCACGGGCGACCGGACAAAGTTCTGACTTACCGGACGTTGCGTCGTGCTGGCTATACCGGGAAAATTTTTATCGTTGTTGATGATGAAGATAAGACACGGAATCAGTACATGGCTGAATTTGGTGAACAGGTGCTGGTGTTTTCCAAAGCCGATATCGCCAGTCGTTTTGACGAAGCCGATAATTTCTGTGACCGCCGCTCAATTTTTTACGCCCGTAATGCCTGTTTCGACCTGGCAAAACTGGTCGGGTGTAAATACTTCATTCAGCTCGATGATGATTATCACGAGTTCCAGTTTCGGGTGGATCGCAACTATGACCAGGCCTATTTTCCGATAAGGAAACTGGATGCGATCCTTTCTGAAATGCTGGCGTACTACGAATCAATACCTGCTCTTTCCATCGCTATGTCGCAGGGCGGGGATTTTCTTGGTGACAATGGCGGCCATGCTTCGTGGGTGAAACGCAAGGCAATGAACAGCTTTATCTGTTCGGTTGATCGACCGTTCTCATTCATGGGGCGCATTAACGAGGATGTGAATACGTACACGAATCTCGGTCGCTGTGGTGAATTGTTTATGACGATCGGTGCTGTCCAGTTAGGGCAGAAACAGACGCAGAAAAACAGCGGCGGAATGACCGAGCTGTATCTGGATTCCGGAACCTACGTTAAAAGTTTTTACTCCGTCATGTATGCGCCGTCGTGCGTAAAAATCTCACTGATGGGTGCCAGCCATAAACGCATTCACCATCAGGTCACCTGGAACAACGCTGCAGTAAAAATCCTTCACGAAAAATACAGGAAGAAGACACCCTGCATATCAATGGGGGTGACAAATGATTCCGTATTCGAAAGTCGAGTCTCTGGCAGCGTGCCGGATGACTGCACAACAAATCGCTGACGTTCTGGATGTTGATCTGAACCGACTGAAAGAAAATCGGGAAGCAATGACAGATTTTTATGCGGCCATCCGTAAGGGCAGAGCGAAAGGTGAAGCCGAGTTACGAGCGGCATTGTTTAAGCTTGCCAGAAAAGGGGATGCCTTTGCTCTGCGCGAACTACTCAGGGTGGATAAAAATCAGGACTAACTGATGAGCAGACCGGACTGGGGGGCGTTGCAGCAGGAGTATATTGCTGAATACACCCGCTCCGGTATATCTCCGGTGGCATGGTGTGAAGCAAGGGGACTGAATTACGCAACAGCCCGTCGTTACATCAAAAAAACTCCGAAAAATGCGCAGACAGAAATGTGCAAAACTGCGCAAAAAAGTGCGCAGAAAAAATCTGCGCAGACTGCACAAAAGCGGAACGAAAAATCTCAGGAAAAAAAGCCAGTATTCGATGCGGGCCTGAATGAGGGCGACGCGGAGGAATTTTCGTTCTGTCCCGATGAATTCGGCATTTCTGACCAGCAGGCTAAGTTTGCGATGCTTGTTGCTCAGGGTAAAAAGCCGACAGAGGCGTACCGACTAGCCGGTTATGAGGGGCAAGGTGCGACAGCTAACAGCAACGCCAGTCGTATGCTTAGAAATGCCAGGGTTTTTCGCGCTATCAGCTACTTCCGCAATCAGTACCAGAAACGCTATACCGCAGACCTGGATTTACTAGTGAGTCAGTTGATGGCTATTGTCCTGGCCGACCCCAATCAGCTTGCACAATTTCGCCGTGTTAACTGCCGTTATTGCTGGGGCGAGAATCATCTCTACCAGTGGCGCGATATAGCAGAATTCGACAAGGCAGCGGCGCAGGCTTCCAGAGATGGCAAACCCGAACCGGAATATGGAGGCCTCGGCTTTGTTGATAACGCCATACCCAATCCGGACTGCCCGAAGTGCTGCGGTGAGGGAACGGGACAGCTTTATATGGCTGATACCACTCTGCTTGATGGGGATGCGCGGCAATTATATGCAGGGGCAAAATTCGGAAAATTCGGCGTTGAGATCCTGCTGGAGGATAAGGCTGCCGCCCGGCGTGAATTGTTGCGTTTGTTTTCTGCTGGCGGGGCTTTATGTGCAGATAAACGGCTACAGGAACTGGAAATTGAACGGCGCAGAATGGAAAACCAGAAGCTGCGCAAAGAGATCGAAACGGTGGAAGATAATGAACATCCCCAGCCTGTGGCGATCAATATTAATGTGGTTGATGCCAGAGTAAGGAGTGATGAAGATGATCTCTCCGACGCTTAATGTGCCTCAGGCGCGATTTCTTTCAATGCCCCATAAATTTAAAGCCTATATTGCTGGTTTTGGCTCGGGCAAAACATGGGTTGGGTGTGGCGGCATATGCAAGGGGATTTGGGAGCATCCAGGTATAAATCAGGGATATTTTGCGCCAACGTATCCCCAAATTCGCGATATTTTTTACCCTACAGTGGAAGAAGTTGCTGCTGACTGGGGATTGAACGTAAAAATTATTGAGGGAAATAAAGAGGTTCACTTTTATTACGGACGCCAGTATCGGGGAACCACTATCTGCAGATCGATGGAGAAGCCACAAACGATCGTCGGTTTCAAAATTGGTAATGCGTTGGTGGATGAACTGGACATTTTGCCGAAGGAAAAAGCCAGAACGGCGTGGCGCAAGATAATTGCACGTATGCGTTATAAGATTGATGGACTTCGCAACGGTATTGACGTTACAACCACGCCGGAAGGATTCAAATTTGTCTACGAGCAGTTTGTTAAAGCCGTGCGTGAAAAAACAGAGCTGGCCTCACTGTATGGTCTGGTGCAGGCATCTACTTTCGATAATGAAAAGAACCTGCCAGCAGATTACATTCCTTCGCTTCTTGAATCATACCCTCCAGAGCTGATTAAAGCCTATCTTCGAGGACAGTTTACTAACCTGACAAGTGGTACTGTTTACCATCAGTTTGACCGGAAACTGAATAATTGCGAAGAAGTGGAGCAGCCAGGGGAGCCGATTTATATTGGGATGGATTTTAACGTTGGAAAGATGGCGGGAATCGTCCATGTGCTGCGTTTGGGGCTTCCATGTGCGGTAACTGAAATCATCAATGCCTACGATACGCCGGATATGATCCGCATCATTAAAGAACGCTTCTGGCTGTATGATGGGAATGATTACCGGAAAGTGAGGGAAATTTATATTTATCCAGATGCTTCCGGGGATTCCAGAAAATCAAGTAACGCAAGTACGACGGATATAGCCCAGCTTAAGCAGGCTGGTTTTAACGTTGTGGTGAACAGCTCGAACCCGCCAGTAAAAGATCGCGTTAACTCAATGAATGCAATGTTCTGCAATGCCAATGGTGAGCGTCGCTATAAAGTTAATGTGAAGCGTTGCCCGTTATATGCCGAATCTCTGGAGCAACAGGTCTGGGATGAGAAGGGGGAGCCTGATAAAAAATCTGGCAATGATCACCCGAATGATGCCGGAGGTTATTTCATCGTTAAGCAATTCCCTATTGTCAAACCGACCGGAAGAGTCACATCACTTCGGATTTAATTATGGCTGATATATCAACACCCAACCTCGACTATAACGATATGCTGGAGGCGTGGGATATTAACGACGCACTGATGGGCGGTACGCTTGAAATGCGCAGGCAGGGGGAAAATTATCTCCCAAAATGGCCTAACGAAGATGAAGACGCTTATAAAAAACGCCTGTCTGTGGCTACGCTACTTCCTGTGTATGAAGAAAGCATCAAGCAAAATATTGGGCGCATATTTGCAGAGCCGACAGTATTGAGTGAGGAAACGCCGGCAAAAATCAGGGAATATGCAGAAAATATCGACATGGAGGGGAGCCGACTGGATGTGTGGGCGCAGCAATTTTTCAGCCTCGCATTTCAGTATGGTGTGGCACATGCGCTGGTGGACTATCCACGAACGGATATGAAAGAGATTCGTACAAAAGCCGATGAAAACGCGACCGGTGGTCGTCCGTACGTTACGATGCTGAATCCACGCCAGGTTATTGGATGGAAATCGAAAGTTGAAAAAGGGAAAGTTGTTCTCACTGATTTGCGTATAAAAGAGGTCATCATTATTGATGGTGATGATTTCGGGCAGAAGAAGGTGGAGCAGATCCGCCATATTATGCCCCGTCGAGTTGAAATTTATCGACGTAGCGAAGGCACTAATGGCGAATCTGTCTGGACGCTTCATGAGTCATGGAATACCAGCCGTGATGATATTCCTCTGGTAACACTGTACACGAAGAAAACAGGATTTATGCGTGGTACACCGCCATTGCTTAATCTTGGCTTGCTGAATATCAAGCACTGGCAAAGCCAGAGCGAGCAGGACAATATTCTTCATGTTACCCGCGTTCCATTGCTGGTGGCCTACGGGCTGGACAGGAATGAAGAACTGACGGTTGGTGCATCCACCGCTACGATTTTTGAGGACAGAACAAAAAATGGCCTCGAATATGTTGAACATAGTGGCGCAGCGATAGAATCTGGCGAAACATCACTTGAGAAGCTGGAAAATCAGATGCGTCATGCCGGCGCTAAACTTCTGCGTGCTGAAAATACATCCACCAAATCTGTTGATCAGACTAATGAAGAGCGAATGCAGGAAAACTCGCCGCTTTATACAATGGCGAACTCCCTCGAAGATGCCCTCGATAATATTCTCCAGATAATGGCGGAATGGATCGGAGAGAGTTGCGGTGGCAATGTGGATGTGCGCACTGAACTGGATGTATCTGCCCAGGTGTTTGACTCATCCTCCGCGCTGGCTGTTCAGTCATTGCGTCAGGGCGGTGATATACGTCAGATTGATGCGGTTCGGGTGTTGCAGGCGTTGAAATTTATCGATCAGGATTCCCGTCCAGAGGAAGTGATCGATGAATTAAAAAATCAGAGTGTAATGCTGATGGAAATCAATGATGCAAACCGTGAATGAACGGCTGCGTGATGAATCAATTGCTCATGCAGTCTGGATATCCCGCTATAGCACTGGCGTGGCTGCCAGAATGGTGAAAATACTGAATGACAGCGATGCGGAACTTACTGCTCGCCTGCTGATAGCACTGGACAGCCTCGATCCAGGTAATTTTACCGTTAAGCGCCTGGAGTCACTTCTGGCGAGCGTCAGAAAGGTTAACCGCACTGCTATTAACAGCATGTTTACCAGTCTCTCCGGAGAGCTGAACGAGCTGGCAATTTATGAGGCTGGTTATCAGTTAAGTCTGTTTGATTCTATGCTACCTGATTTTGTTGCTGATGTTCACCCTCTGGTTGGTATCTCTCCTGATGCACTTTATGCCGCTGCAATGGCGCGACCATTCCAGGGACGACTGCTCAGTGAGTGGGCCTCAGATCTTGAGGCGGATCGGCTCAGACGCATAACAAATACAGTGCGTCAGGGTTTTTTGCTGGGGGATACCAATGAGCAGATCGCAAGAAAAATTCGGGGACATGTCAGTAAGGGATTTCAGGATGGTGCATTGCAGATGAGCCGGGCTAATGCGGCCAGCATTGCAAAAACAGCGGTTGGACATCTTGCTGCTACTGCCCGTGAGAGTTTTGCCAGCGCGAATAATGATTTGATTAAGGGTAAGCAATGGTTATCAACGCTTGATAATCGTACTACGCCACAATGTCGAATCAGGGATCGCCTCAAATATACGCTGAATAATAAACCTGTAGGTCACAGCGTGCCTTATTTGCAGGGGCCGGGAAAAATTCATTTCTGCTGCCGCTCAACGGAAACGTTCATTCTGAAATCAGCGAAGGAACTGGGTATTGATGTTCGCGATATTTCCCCGGCTGAGCGGGCCAGCATGGATGGCGTGGTGGCCGGAGATACAACCTACAGGGAATGGTTTTTGCGTCAGCCTTACACCAGACAAAAACAGATTGTGGGGGAAACCCGAGCAAAGCTGATTCGGGATGGTGGTATGTCGCCAGATGAATTTTACACCGATAAAGGCGAATGGCTGACGCTGAAGCAGCTCCGTGAGCGTGATGCACAGGTATTCAGAAAAGCAGGGATTTAAATAAATCATTTATTACAACAGGCTACCTTCGGGTGGCCTTTTTTATTGCTGCGATCCGGATGGTGAGCAGCGTAACTGTCGGAAGACTTAAACCAGGTACTAATATGAAACTGAAAACGGTCGAGATTAACGGAAAACAATACGCAGAAATTGATACTGCTGGCCTGCCAGTTTATGTGCACGACGATGGTAAAGAAATTGGCTTCGATGCACCGCTGGCGACAAAAAAAATTACAGAGCTTAATGGCGAGGCAAAAAATCATCGCCTGGCTAAAGAAGCTGCAGAGGAAAAACTGGCTAAGTTTGCCGCTATCGAAGACCCGAAGAAGGCGATCGAGGCACTGGAAATGCTGTCAAAAATCGACCAGAAAAAGCTGCTCGATGCGGGACAGGTTGACCAGGTTAAGGCAGAAATTACGAAAAATTTTCAGCAGCAATTAGATGAAGAAAAGCAACGCTCTCAGATGCTGGAGAAGCAGCTTTACGATTCTATGATTGGCGGTAGTTTTGCGGGTTCAAAATATATTGCCGATAAAATTGCGATCCCGGCAGATTTATTACAAGCCCGCTTCGGGCAGGCATTCAAAGTGGAAGAAGGGAGGATCGTTGCTTATGACGCTTCCGGCAACAAAATTTATTCCCGCGCGAAGCCTGGCGAACTGGCGCAGTTTGATGAGGCGCTGGAGTTCCTTGTCGAAAATTACCCTCAGAAAGACTACATCCTGAAAGCCAGTGGCAACAATGGCGGCGGCTCCCGTCCGACACAGCATGATATTGGTCAGAAAACGATGAAACGCTCTGCTTTTGATGCACTGGATGTTGCAGGTAAGCAAAACGCATTGAAAGACGGTATCACAATCGTTGATTAACACATTTGTCAGCTTCCGGATGGGAGCTGGTGTCAGGGCTGGATAGCTCATTACTCCATCTATTCACAATTACGCAAATTTTTAAGGAATATTTAATTATGGCTGGAAATACCCTGACCGGGTTGATCCCGACTATTTATACCGCCCTGGATGTTGTATCCCGTGAGCAGGTAGGTTTTATCCCTGCGGTAGCAAAAAACGCAAAAGCTGACGCCGCAGCAAAAGATCAGACGGTAACCGCGCCAGTTGCGCCTGAGGCGAAAACCGAAGATATCGTACCGGGGCCGTCAGCTCCGAATACCGGTGATCAAAATATTGGCACTGTTGATGTAAAAATTACTAAATCCAAAATGGCACCGGTTAAATGGAATGGTGAAGAACAACTGGCTCTTGGCCCTTCAGGGACTTACAACACCATTCTGGCTGATCAGTTCAAGCAGGCTTTTCGCGCCCTTGCAAACGAGGTTGAGGCTGATCTTGGTGCGTTGTATTTCGGTGCTTCCCGCGCCGTGGGAACCGCAGGGACAACGCCGTTTGGTGTTAAAGATGATCTTTCTGATGCTGCTCTGGCTCGTCAGGTTCTGGAGGATAACGGCGCACCGACAACCGATCTGCAGATGGTGCTTGGCTCCACTGCCATTGCTAATTTGCGCGGAAAACAGTCTGTATTGTTTAAAGTGAATGAATCCGGCACTGAACAGCTACTGCGTGAGGGCGTGTTGGGGCGTCTGGAGGGATTCAATATTCACAGTTCGGCAGGTGTGAAACGAGCGCCAAAGGTTGCTGCAACTGGTTATCTCGTGAATGGAGAGAAAAAAGAAGGCGATGTTCTTATTTCCATTGATACTGGTTCGGGGAGTATTTCTGCAGGTCAGATTGTTACGTTCGCTGGTGATCCGAATCAGTATGTTGTGGCAGCAGCGACCAGCAATCTGATTACTCTTGCAGCGCCCGGACTGCGTCAGGATCTGGCCGATGATACTGCCATCACAGTTGTTGGGGCCTTTACGGCAAATATGGCGTTTGATCGCAACGCGTTTCTGCTGGCATCCCGTACTCCGGCAATGCCGGAAGGTGGCGATAATGCTGATGATGTAATGAATGTTACGGACCCGATTTCAGGGATTACGTTCCAGATTGCACTGTATCGTCAGTATCGCCAGGTGCGCTATGAAGTTGGACTGGCATGGGGTGTTTCATCAGTGAAGCCGGCACATGGTTGTCTGATTCTTGGTTAAACATTCAAACGGGGCTTCGGCCCCATTTTTAATGGGGGGCATATGGCCGGATTAACTAAAGAGCAAAGAGCACAGCGTGAAGCCGCACAAAAAACGCAAATTGAGTTAGTGGTTATGGTGACCGATTATCAGATGTTTCCCGGCGCACCAACTATCGCTAATGTTCATCCTGATGAAGTTGACAACTGGAAGGCTATGGGCTGGAAAACTCAGGAGTAACACATGATCACTTACGTGACCTGTGATGACGTTGATAATGCGTTTGGGAACGCCTGGACGAGTGAGAACGCTAAAAATAAAGCTGTTTTAATGGCTAATGCCTGGCTTAATGGCTTCAACCTGAAAATTAACCCATCCCGTATTCCGGAAGAGGTAAAACTTGCGGGAGCATATGCAGCCAGAATTGCCTCATTCGGTAAGTTGTTTCAGCAGAAAAATGATTCTGGCGTTGTTATCAGTAAAGCCGTGTCGGCTGACGGGGTCAGTGTATCGAAATCATTTTCTGAGTTGCCAGCAAACAGCACTGCATTGCTTGAACCCGATTTACAGCTTGCGATAGCACTGCTGAAACCGTACGGACTTAGTCGCTCACAAGTCAGGGTTGTGAGGGGGGGATAATGGGGCTTCGTGAAGAGATTCAGTCAGAGGTTGCCGCTGCTTTTGATGAGGATTTAGCGGACGCCGTGAGTGATTTTTCTGGTTCTTACGTTACGCACCGGCACTGGGATCCTGTGACGGAAACTGGCGGCGAATCCACCGCAATCTATACCGGGCGAGGCGTGTTGACACGTTATAAGCTGGGCAGAATTGATGGGATTAATATTTTGCATGGTGACCTTAAATTAACCGCTCTGGTATGCGAGGTTACGGATAAACCAGCTGTCGACCATATTATTGAGATTTATGATCCTGTATCAAGGCAGTTACAACGATACGAGGTAATTACAGCAAGTGTAGATCCTTCCGCATCAGTTTACTCTATCCAGTTAAGGAGAGCGTAAATGGCAAAGGCATGGGATATAGAACCGTCAATATTTGCCGGGATGATTGAGGAAGATGTAGGGCTGAAGATTCGCTACATCGCTATTCAGATTCTTACTGCTATTGATATTGCTGCTCCGGTTGATACCGGACGTTTCAGAAATAACAACCTGGTGTCGTTACAGCATCCCGATTCTGGTATATCTGATAACGTGGATCCGAACGGTACGATTGCTGTTCAGCGTGGGATCGGGGTTATTTCGAAAGCTGCAAATTACGGAGTTATTTATATCCAGAATAACCTTCCTTATGCAGAGGCTCTTGAAAACGGTCATTCACAACAAGCGCCAACTGGCGTGTATGCCAACGCTTTTCATGGTGTTTTACAGGCTTACAAATGACGTTTACTGAAATCAGAAATACGGTTATTTCCAGAATGACGGCACAGACGATTATTGATGGAAAAGACGTATTGTATCCGAACGCGCCAACGTTCGATCCTTCCGGTAAGTTAATCTGGGCGCGGTTAAGTAATATTCCCGGGCAGGCTGGAGTTAATGAAATTGGCGCGGGGCCGATTGTTTATCGCACGGGGATAATCATTATTCAGTTATTTGTCCCCGCAGGTTCTGGTTCAAAACTCATTACTGAGACAGCCGATAAATTGCGGGAACTGTTTGAGTTTCAGGATGACGATCGTCTCAGTTACCAGGCTGTTTCCTCAATAGCCGTTGGCGAAAAGAATGGCTGGTTCCAGCTTAATCTTCAAATTCCATATCGCGCGCTCTAGCGCAATTAATGACATAGGAGGCTCCTGTGAGTTCAGGTGCAAAGGTTATCTCGGCATTTATCCGGGAGACGGTTGCAGGCACTACGCCAGCAAGTGGTGACTGGAGTTTATTAAAACGCACAAGCTGGGGAGTAAAACCCACCCAGAATAAAGGCGAAAATAATGAGATTGGTGGCTCCCGGATGGCTCAGGGGGCGACGCCTGGCACTGTGGATGTCGGCGGTGATGTTGGTACCAAATTTCGCTGGGGTCAACATGATGATTTTCTTGCATCCTGTTTCGGCGCGGAATGGTCAGGCGATTCTCTGACAATGGGGAATGAGCGAATAACATTTTCTCTGGCGACCTATGCGTCCGATGTCGGAATTGCCTCTGTCGTCAGAGGAGCGCAGGTTGGCTCATGGAAAATGCAGATCCCTAACGACGGCGATATTACAGCGACCGTAACCTTTGCCGGACTGGACTGGGAATCAAAGGCCGATGATACGAATTTTATCAAAGGCGAACCTGTGGATAGTGCAGGAAAGCTACGTTATTCGTTTAAGGAGGTTTCAGCAGTAAGCCTGAATGGTGTTGCCGGAGGTAACGGTTTTTGTATCGACAGTTTTGATATTCAGTTCGATAACAAACTCCAGACACAGCGTTGTATCGGGACTGGCTCGCCTTATGCAGGAGCAAATATTCCGACTACTTTTACACCGTCCGGTACGGTGACGCTTTCATGGTCTAAAGCCGCGTGGGAAATCTGGAGTAAAACACTGACTGGAGAAACAGTTCCGTTCAGCTTCACGCTTTCGAATGGAGAGGGGGCATACACTTTCAGTTTCCCGAAGGTTCAGGTGTCAGGTGAATGGCCTGATGGGGGTAATAGCGACATTATCCAGGTTCAATTGAGCATTACCGCAGCAGATGAAGCACCTACGATAACCAGAAAAAAAAATTCCCCGGCTGCCGTGATCGCAAAAGCCAGTGCTGAGGCGATTAGTTGATTTTCCGTTATTCCTCCTGTGGTACTGCCCTACAGGGGGACGCATTGAATGAGGTTATGGATGTTTATTCTTAATCAGAAAATTATCATTGGTGGAGAACGCTGGTTTACGCCAATGAAGGACTTAAAACCTGTAGACGGGTTAAAACTGTTGGTGGCAAGCAGCGATAACGATCAGTATCGCTCCCGTAATGCATTAATCCGTCGCCACATTGAGAAAATGGATGCCAGTTTGCACGTCGGAACGAAGGAGTTTGATATTTCAAAGGTTTCCGAGGTGGATTCTGTTGATGATTTACTCATTGATAATGCCGCTCGTTATCTGCTGAAAGACTGGAAAGGGGTTGGTGAACTGGTTAATGGTGTTGAGGTTGCACTGGAATATACGGCAGAACGAGGGATCGCGCTGCTTAAGCAGAATCCAGAGTTGTACTGGCAGATCCTTGCAGAAGCAGCCAGCATCGCCCAGGGTAAAGAGCAGCAGAAGCAGGATACGATAAAAAAGCCATGGCTGCCCAGCGGTGGTTATCGGAGTTCGGGGGAGAAAGGGGGGAAAAGGCAAGATGGAAGCGAGAAAAACTCAGGTTGCCACCGATACCGGAACCAGAAATAGACCCGGTGCTTAAGGAGTTGTTGTACGCCTATTCGGTAATATCCCGTGCCCGACGTTATGCTGGAATGGCTGGGGTGCCTTTGCCTTTATCTCTGACAGAGATAAATGAATATTTAGCCACTCATCCGGTATTGATTGAGCGCGATGAATTTGAAGCAGTGATCTTTGCACTGGATGACCAGTATTTTCAGGAGCAGTGTGTGTAGTTGTTAATTACGTACACTCTGTTACAGAGATGTGATGGTGTCTTTAATTAAATCGATGATGCTCCTGGAGAAAAGCATTGCGTGGCCTCGTAATCGCTATATCTACTATTATGTCGCCTGAAACCCACTTCGCGGTGGGTTTTTTGTTGTCAGGAGTTTTAATAAATGGCAGAGCAAACCTCGCGTCTCGCAATAATTATTGATAGCACTGGAGCGAAAAATAATGCTGACAATCTGACCTCCTCATTAGTCAAAATGACGCAGGCTGGGGAAACTGCTGCAAATAGCGCAGGGAAAGTGACTAAGGCAACAGAAGATGAGAAGAACGCGCTCGCAAAATTAAAAGCAGCTATTGATCCAGTTGGTGCCGCAATTGATACTGTCGGTCGACGCTATTCTGAATTAAAGAAATTTTTCGATAAAGGGCTTATTGATAAAGAAGAATATGAATTTCTTGTCCGTAAACTTAATGAAACCACAGAGGAATTGAGCGGGGTTGCGCAAGCGCAGAGAGAAGCCGAGAAGGCCGGAAAACTTGCTGCCGCCCAGCAGGAAGCGCAGGCTCAGGCCTTTCAAAGAATGCTGGACAAGATCGACCCTCTGGCTGCGGCGCTAAGAAATCTTGAACAACAGCATGATGAACTTAATGCTGCGTTTGCATCCGGGAAAATAAATGGTTCTCAGTTTGAGAATTATAGCCGAAAAATACAGGAAACACGGCGAGAGCTTACCGGAGAGGCTCAGGCAGAGCGAGAAGCAGCAAAAGCGCATGATGAACAGGTTGTTGCTTTGCAACGTCTGATTGCTCAACTTGATCCTGTCGGAACTGCTTTTAATCGTCTGGTAGAACAACAGAAACAGCTCAATGAAGCAAAAGCTAAGGGGATGCTTTCTCCTGAAATGTATGAGGAGCTTTCTGGAAAACTTCGTGCTATGCGGAGTGAGCTTGAGGTTACTCAATCACAATTAAGCAAAACCGGAATGTCGGCAAAACAAACGGCTTTTGCTATGCGCATGTTGCCTGCACAAATGACGGATATTGTTGTTGGGTTGTCCACTGGTCAGTCGCCATTTATGGTGTTAATGCAGCAGGGCGGCCAGCTAAAAGATATGTTCGGTGGGATTGGCCCGGCGATCAAAGGTGTAGGTTCTTATGTGCTGGGATTAATTAATCCTTTTACCCTGGCCGCAGCAGCCGTTGGGGTCTTAGGACTGGCTTACTATAAAGGCTCTCAGGAGCAGGACGAATTTAATAAATCTCTTATTCTTACCGGAAATCAGTTGGGGACAACCAGCGGGCAATTGGGCGATATAGCTCAACGTGCCGGGAATGCGGCTGATTCGACAACTGGTGCTGCGGCGGCAGTATTAAATCAGCTTGTGCGTTCGGGAAAGGTAGCGAGCAGTTCGCTGGAGCAAGTGACGACAGCGATAGTAAAAACGAGCGAAGTAACAGGAATATCAACCGAACAACTGGTTAATGACTTCAATGAAATTGCAAAGGATCCTGTCAGTGCCATATCAAAACTTAATGATCAGTACCATTTTCTGACACTTGCGACTTATAACCAGATTAAGGCGCTACAGGATGAAGGGAACCAGCAGGAGGCCGCCCGCATTGCGACAGAAGAATACTCATCCTCAATGATCCAGCGCACCAACCAGATTAAAGAAAATCTTGGTTATCTTGAGACTGCATGGAAAGCTGTCGCAGACTCCGCAAAATGGGCATGGGATTCCATGCTGGATATTGGCCGTGAGGCCTCCCTTGATCAAAAAATCTCAGATGTTCTCCGTCAAATTGATGAAATAGAAAAAAATACCCGACCCGGAGTTTTCGGGTTAGGTGGCATTGGAGATGGCGGAGCTCAAAATAAAAGGCTGGCACGATTAAAGCAGCAATTGGGCGTACTTCAAGCAGAAAAAATTGCTCAGGACGTACTAAATTCATCAATAAACGATTACAACAAGCGACAACAGGAAGGAATTGAACTCAGACAGAGAGCAGATGCCTTTTCAAAACAATATCAGACCCGGGAGCAGCAGAGAGCTAGTGAACTTGCAAAACTGGAAAAGCTAAAGAATCAGTATTCAAAGGAAGAATATAATAATCTTATCGCTCAAATAAATGAGCGTTATAAAGATCCAAAGCAACCAAAGGCGAAAGGTTATTCTGATGATGCAGCCCAACGAATGATTGATCATCTGAATCAACAGAATGCGTTACTAAGTTCACAAGCTGAGTTGACCGTTAAATTAAGTTCCTCTGAACAGGAACTGGTTAAGTGGCGTCAGCGGATTGCAGACCTAGAGTCACGACCATCATCGAAATTAACCCAGGATCAGAAATCGCTTCTCTTACACCGGGAAGAAATAACCGCGTTGATGGAGAAAAATGTTGCGATTGAAAAGAATAACAGGCTAATCAAGGAATCCGCCGAAATAACAGCATGGCGTGATTCATTGCAGGCTTCGATTGATAATCGTCAGCAGGGGTATGATATTCAGATTGCTGGTTATGGGGTTGGCGATAAAAATCAGCAACGCCAGCAGGAATTACTGCGGATTGAACATGGATATAACAATCAGCGTCTGCAACTTGAACGTGACTATGCAGATAAATCCCGTGGAATGTCAGATCATGTTTTTCAAGAGAAAATGCAGGCTCTGAATGATGCTCTGGAACGGGAAAAAGAAATTGTCAGACAGAAAAACGAGCAGCTCGATATTCAGGCAGGAGACTGGGTTAGTGGTGCCTCCCAGGGATTCAATAACTGGCTGGATGACACTAAGGATATCAGTGAGCAGATAAAATCAACCACGACTCAGATGTTTGATGGGATGACCGATGCGCTGGGTGATTTTGTCACGACAGGCAAGGCAAATTTTCGTTCTTTCGCTACTTCCGTGATTTCGGATCTTAGTCGAATAGCATTAAAGGCTTCAATTACTGGGATTTTCGACAGCATTAGTAACAGTTCTTCTGGGGGGATTTTAGGAACTATCGGGAGTGCTATTAGTAAATTTATTCCGAATGCAAAGGGCGGTGTTTATGAGTCTCCGTCATTGAGCACGTATTCGAACGGTATTTATGATTCCCCGCAATTTTTTGCTTTTGCAAAAGGGGCTGGTGTTTTTGGTGAGGCTGGACCGGAAGCCATTATGCCATTAACACGAACTTCCGATGGTTCTCTTGGTGTCAGAGCTATTAATAGTAAAAGTGGTAATGGAGGCGGAGATATTACCTATGCCCCTGTATACCAAATCACTATTCAAAATGACGGCCAGAATGGAGAGATTGGCCCTCAGGCAATAAAAGCACTTATGGGGATGGTTGATCAGCGGGTGCAGGGCAATCTGTTAAATATGCGACGTGATGGGGGAATATTAAGTGGCTAATACGGAAGAATTTCACTGGTTACCAGAGGATGGAATGAAAACAGAAAATAAACCATCGATAAAAACTGTAAGATTTGGCGATGGTTATGAGCAACGAAGTCCAAATGGACTTAATCATTCTCTGCGCGTTTTCACCTGTGATTTCAAAGTTGAGGCGAATGAACGTGATTCATTTGAAAAATTTTTAGCCCGGCATGAAGGCTATAAATCTTTTTTTTGGCGCCCGCCGGGTATTAACAGAAAAATCAGAGTGGTGTGTCGAACGTGGTCAGCGACAGAACATATCACCTATACCGATTTTTCGTGTCAGTTTGACGAAGTGGTGATCTGATGCAGGACATACAACAGGAAACGCTGAATGAATGCATTCGTGCGGAGCAGTCGGCCAGCGTGGTGCTCTGGGAAATCGACCTGACCGAGGTAGGCGGGGATCGCTACTTTTTCTGTAATGAGCAGAACGAAAAAGGTGAGTCTGTCACCTGGCAGAGTCGGCAGTATCAGGCCTATCCCATTCAGGGGAGTGGATTTGAGATGAACGGCAAGGGCAGTGCTGCCCGTCCGACACTGACGGTCTCTAACCTGCACGGCATGATCACCGGGATGGCGGAAGATCTGCAGAGTCTGGTCGGCGGAACGGTGGTCCGGCGTAAGGTTTACGCCCGCTTTCTGGATGCGGTGAACTTCGTCAACGGAAACAGCGAAGCCGATCCGGAGCAGGAGGTGATCAGCCGCTGGCGCATCGAGCAGTGCAGCGAACTGAGCGCGGTCAGTGCCTCTTTTGTACTGTCCACGCCGACTGAAACGGATGGCGCTGTTTTTCCGGGACGTATCATGCTGGCCAACACCTGCACCTGGACCTATCGCGGCGATGAGTGCGGTTATAGCGGTCCGGCGGTCGCGGATGAATATGACCAGCCGACGTCCGATATCACGAAGGATAAATGCAGCAAATGCCTGAGTGGCTGTAAGTTTCGCAATAATGTCGGCAACTTTGGCAGCTTCCTTTCCATTAACAAACTTTCGCAGTAAATCCCATGACAGAGACAGAATCAGCGATTCTGGCGCACGCCCGGCGATGTGCGCCAGCGGAGTCGTGCGGCTTCGTGGTAAGCACGCCGGAGGGGGAAAGATATTTCCCCTGCGTGAATATCTCCGGTGAGCCGGAGGCGTATTTCCGTATGTCGCCGGAAGACTGGCTGCAGGCAGAAATGCAGGGTGAGATTGTGGCGCTGGTCCACAGCCACCCCGGTGGTCTGCCCTGGCTGAGTGAGGCCGACCGGCGGCTGCAGGTGCAGAGTGATTTGCCGTGGTGGCTGGTCTGCCGGGGGACGATTCATAAGTTCCGCTGTGTGCCGCATCTCACCGGGCGGCGCTTTGAGCACGGTGTGACGGACTGTTACACACTGTTCCGGGATGCTTATCATCTGGCGGGGATTGAGATGCCGGACTTTCATCGTGAGGATGACTGGTGGCGTAACGGCCAGAATCTCTATCTGGATAATCTGGAGGCCACAGGGCTGTATCAGGTGCCGTTGTCATCAGCGCAGCCGGGCGATGTGCTGATGTGCTGTTTTGGTTCATCGGTGCCGAATCATGCCGCCATTTACTGTGGTGACAGCGAGCTGCTGCACCATATTCCTGAACAACTGAGCAAACGAGAGAGGTACACCGACAAATGGCAGCGACGCACACACTCCCTCTGGCGTCACCGGGCATGGCACGCATCTGCCTTTACGGGGATTTACAACGATTTGGCCGCCGCATCGACCTTCGAGTGAAAACGGGCTCCGAAGCCATCCGGGCGCTGGCCATGCAGATCCCGGCATTTCGTCAGAAACTGAGCGACGGCTGGTACCAGGTACGCATTGCCGGGCGTGATGCAGGTGAAACCGAATTGTCTGCCCGTCTTAATGAGCCGCTGGAAAATGGTGCCGTGATCCATATCGTGCCGCGTCTGGCAGGAGCCAAAAGTGGCGGTGTGTTTCAGGCTGTGCTGGGGGCGGCTGTTATGGCGGTTGCTATATGGATGCCGGGGGTAGGAATTATGGCGAGTAATCTGCTGTTTTCTCTCGGTGCCAGTATGACGCTTGGCGGTGTTGCACAGATGCTGGCCCCTAAACCCAAAACCCCCCGCACACAGACAACGGATAACGGCAAACAGAACACCTATTTTTCTTCACTGGATAACATGGTTGCCCAGGGCAATGTTCTGCCTGTTCTGTACGGTGAAATGCGCGTGGGGTCACGCGTGGTTTCTCAGGAGATCAGCACGGCAGACGAAGGGGATGGTGGTCAGGTTGTGGTGATTGGTCGCTGATGCAAAATGTTTTATGTGAAACCGCCTCCGGGCGGTTTTATCGTTTATGGAGCATGACGAATGGGTAAAGGAAGCAGTAAGGGGCATACCCCGCGCGAAGCGAAGGACAACCTGAAGTCCACGCAGCTGCTGAGTGTGATCGATGCCATCAGCGAAGGGCCGGTTGAAGGTCCGGTGGAGGGATTAAAAAGTGTGCTGCTGAACAGTACGCCGGTGCTGGACACTGAGGGGAATACCAACATCTCCGGCGTCACGGTGGTGTTCCGGGCCGGTGAGCAGGAGCAGACACCGCCGGAGGGATTTGAATCCTCCGGCTCCGAGACGGTGCTGGGTACGGAAGTGAAATACGACACGCCGATCACCCGGACCATCACGTCGGCAAACATTGACCGACTGCGTTTTACCTTCGGCGTGCAGGCACTGGTGGAAACCACCTCAAAGGGGGACAGGAATCCGTCGGAAGTCCGCCTGCTGGTTCAGATCCAGCGTAATGGTGGCTGGGGGACGGAAAAAGACATCACCATTAAGGGCAAAACCACCTCGCAGTATCTGGCCTCGGTGGTGGTGGATAACCTGCCGCCGCGCCCGTTTAATATCCGGATGCGCAGAATGACGCCGGACAGCACCACAGACCAGCTGCAGAACAAAACGCTCTGGTCGTCATACACCGAAATCATCGATGTGAAACAGGGCTACCCGAACACGGCACTGGTCGGCGTGCAGGTGGATTCGGAGCAGTTCGGCAGCCAGCAGGTGAGCCGTAATTATCATCTGCGCGGGCGTATTCTGCAGGTGCCGTCGAATTATAACCCGCAGACGCGGCAATACAGCGGTATCTGGGACGGAACGTTTAAACCGGCATACAGCAACAACATGGCCTGGTGTCTGTGGGATATGCTGACCCACCCGCGCTACGGCATGGGGAAACGTCTTGGTGCGGCAGATGTGGACAAATGGGCGCTGTATGTCATCGGCCAGAATTGCGACCAGTCGGTGCCGGATGGCTTTGGTGGCACGGAGCCGCGCATCGCCTGTAATGCCTACCTGACCACACAGCGCAAGGCCTGGGATGTGCTCAGTGATTTCTGCTCGGCGATGCGCTGTATGCCGGTATGGAACGGGCAGACGCTGACGTTCGTGCAGGACCGACCGTCGGATAAGGTGTGGACCTATAACCGCAGTAATGTGGTGATGCCGGATGATGGCGCGCCGTTCCGCTACAGCTTCAGCGCCCTGAAGGACCGCCATAATGCCGTTGAGGTGAACTGGATTGACCCGGATAACGGCTGGGAGACGGCGACAGAGCTTGTGGAGGACACGCAGGCCATTGCCCGTTACGGTCGTAACGTCACGAAGATGGATGCCTTTGGCTGTACCAGTCGGGGGCAGGCACACCGCGCCGGGCTGTGGCTGATTAAAACAGAACTGCTGGAAACGCAGACCGTGGATTTCAGCGTCGGCGCAGAAGGGCTTCGCCATGTACCGGGCGATGTCATTGAAATCTGCGATGATGACTATGCCGGTATCAGCACCGGCGGGCGCGTGCTGGCGGTGAACAGCCAGACCCGGACGCTGACGCTCGACCGTGAAATCACGCTGCCATCCTCCGGTACCACGCTGATAAGCCTGGTTGACGGAAGTGGCAATCCGGTCAGCGTGGAGGTCCAGTCCGTCACCGACGGCGTGAAGGTAAAAGTGAGCCGTGTTCCTGACGGCGTTGCCGGATACAGCGTATGGGGGCTGAAGTTGCCGACGTTGCGCCAGCGCCTGTTCCGCTGTGTGAGTATCCGTGAGAACGACGACGGCACGTATGCCATCACCGCCGTGCAGCATGTACCGGAAAAAGAGGCCATCGTGGATAACGGGGCGCACTTTGACGGTGACCAGAGCGGCACGGTGAATGGTGTCACGCCGCCAGCAGTGCAGCACCTGACCGCCGAAGTCACTGCAGACAGCGGGGAATATCAGGTGCTGGCGCGATGGGACACACCGAAGGTGGTGAAGGGCGTGAGCTTCCTGCTCCGTCTGACCGTAACAGCGGATGACGGCAGTGAGCGGCTGGTCAGCACGGCCCGGACGACGGAAACCACATACCGCTTCACGCAACTGGCGCTGGGGCGGTACACGCTGACAGTCCGGGCGGTAAATGCGTGGGGACAGCAGGGCGATCCGGCGTCGGTATCGTTCCGGATTGCCGCACCGGTAGCACCGTCGCGGATTGAGCTGACGCCGGGGTATTTTCAGATAACCGCCACGCCGCATCTTGCCGTTTATGACCCGACGGTACAGTTTGAGTTCTGGTTTTCGGAAAAGCGGATTACCGATATCAGGCAGGTTGAAACCACAGCGCGCTACCTTGGCACGGCGCTGTACTGGATAGCCGCCAGTATCAATATCAAACCGGGCCATAATTATTATTTTTACGTTCGCAGTGTGAACACCGTTGGCAAATCGGCATTCGTGGAGGCTGTTGGTCAGCCGAGTGATGATGCATCCGGTTATCTGGATTTTTTCAAAGGCGAGATAGGGAAAACCCATCTGGCTCAGGAGCTGTGGACGCAGATTGATAACGGTCAGCTTGCGCCTGACCTGGCTGAAATCAGGACGTCCATTACGGATGTCAGCAATGAAATCACGCAGACCGTCAATAAGAAACTGGAAGACCAGAGTGCTGCAATTCAGCAGATACAGAAGGTTCAGGTTGATACAAATAATAACCTGAACAGCATGTGGGCTGTGAAGCTGCAGCAGATGCAGGACGGACGCCTTTATATCGCGGGTATTGGTGCCGGTATTGAGAATACCCCTGACGGCATGCAGAGTCAGGTGCTGCTGGCGGCGGACAGGATTGCGATGGTTAATCCTGCGAATGGCAACACAAAACCGATGTTTGTTGGTCAGGGCGATCAGATATTCATGAACGACGTGTTCCTGAAACGCCTGACGGCCCCCACCATTACCAGCGGTGGAAATCCACCGGCATTTTCCCTGACACCGGACGGGCGGCTGACGGCGAAAAATGCCGATATCAGCGGTAACGTGAATGCGAACTCCGGGACGCTCAACAACGTCACGATTAACGAGAACTGTCGGGTTCTGGGAAAACTGTCCGCCAACCAGATTGAAGGCGATCTCGTTAAAACAGTGGGCAAAGCTTTCCCCCGGGACTCCCGTGCACCGGAACGGTGGCCATCAGGGACCATCACCGTCAGGGTTTATGACGATCAGCCGTTTGACCGGCAGATTGTTATTCCGGCGGTGGCATTCAGCGGCGCTAAACATGAGCGGGAGAATAACGATATTTATTCGTCATGCCGCCTGATAGTACGGAAAAACGGTGCTGAAATTTATAACCGTACCGCGCTGGATAATACGCTGATTTACAGTGGCGTTATTGATATGCCAGCTGGTCGCGGCCACATGACGCTGGAGTTTTCGGTGTCATCATGGCTGGTAAATGACTGGTATCCCACAGCAAGTATCAGCGATTTGCTGGTTGTGGTGATGAAGAAAGCCACCGCAGGCATCAGTATCAGCTGAATTTTATAACCCATATACGGGCGCCAGAAATGGCGCCTTTTTTATTGCAGAAAAGCGAGAGGTAATTATGCGTAAAGTTTGTGCAGCCATTTTGTCCGCAGCCATCTGTCTGGCCGTATCCGGTGCGCCTGCATGGGCGTCTGAGCAGCAGGCCACACTGAGCGCAGGGTATCTTCATGCCCGTACGAACGCTCCCGGCAGCGATAATCTGAACGGGATTAACGTGAAATACCGTTATGAGTTTACGGACGCGCTGGGGCTGATTACGTCCTTCAGTTATGCCAATGCTGAGGATGAGCAAAAAACGCACTACAGCGATACCCGCAGGCATGAGGATTCCGTGCGTAACCGCTGGTTCAGCGTGATGGCGGGGCCCTCTGTGCGCGTGAATGAATGGTTCAGTGCGTATGCGATGGCGGGCGTGGCTTACAGCCGTGTGTCGACTTTTTCCGGGGATTATCTCCGCGTAACTGACAACAAGGGGAAAACGCATGATGTGCTGACCGGAAGTGATGACGGTCGCCACAGCAACACGTCTCTGGCGTGGGGGGCTGGCGTGCAGTTTAACCCGACCGAATCCGTGGCCATTGATGTCGCTTATGAAGGCTCCGGCAGTGGTGACTGGCGCACTGACGGGTTCATCGTGGGTGTTGGTTATAAATTCTGATTAGCCAGGTAACACAGTGTTATGACAGCCCGCCGGTTCAGGCGGGCTTTTTTGTGGGGTGAATATGGCAGTAAAGATTTCAGGTGTACTGAAAGACGGCACAGGAAAACCGGTACAGAACTGCACAATCCAGCTGAAAGCAAAACGTAACAGTACCACGGTGGTGGTGAACACAGTGGCCTCAGAAAACCCGGATGAAGCCGGGCGTTACACAATGGACGTCGAGTATGGTCAGTACAGCGTCAGTCTGTTGGTGGAGGGATTCCCGCCGTCACACGCCGGGATTATCACCGTATATGAGGACTCAAAGCCGGGCACACTGAATGATTTCCTCGGTGCAATGACGGAGGATGATGTCCGGCCAGAGGCACTGCGCCGTTTTGAACTGATGGTGGAAGAGGTGGCGCGTAACGCGTCCGCAGTGGCACAGAACACGGCAGCCGCGAAGAAGTCAGCCGGCGATGCCGGCACATCTGCCCGTGAGGCGGCAACCCATGCGACTGATGCTGCAGGCTCAGCACGCGCAGCCAGCACGTCAGCCGGACAGGCCGCTTCGTCGGCTCAGTCAGCGTCTTCCAGCGCAGGAACGGCATCAACAAAGGCCACTGAAGCATCGAAAAGTGCTGCTGCAGAGTCCTCAAAAAGCGCGGCAGCTACCAGTGCCGGTGCCGCGAAAACGTCAGAAACGAATGCTGCAGCGTCACAACAATCAGCAGCCACTTCTGCATCCACCGCGACTACGAAAGCGTCAGAAGCTGCCACCTCAGCCCGGGATGCGGCGGCTTCAAAAGAGGCGGCAAAATCATCAGAAACGAACGCATCCTCGAGCGCCAGTAGCGCAGCTTCCTCGGCAACGGCGACAGCAAATTCTGCGAAGGCGGCCAAAACGTCCGAGACGAACGCCAGGTCTTCTGAAACGGCAGCGGGACAGAGTGCCTCAGCTGCGGCAGGCTCAAAAACAGCGGCTGCGTCGTCTGCCAGCGCCGCGTCAACAAGTGCCGGGCAGGCCTCAGCCAGTGCCACCGCCGCCGGAAAATCGGCAGAAAGCGCCGCATCATCCGCTTCAACAGCCACAACGAAGGCTGGCGAAGCCACTGAGCAGGCCAGCGCAGCAGCGAGGTCAGCTTCCGCAGCGAAGACATCCGAAACGAACGCGAAAGCGTCGGAAACCCGTGCAGAATCCTCAAAAACGGCTGCTGCATCGTCCGCCAGTTCGGCGGCGTCATCGGCATCATCTGCGTCTGCTTCAAAAGATGAGGCGACCAGACAGGCATCAGCAGCGAAAGGCAGCGCCACGACGGCATCCACGAAGGCGACAGAGGCAGCTGGTAGTGCGACGGCGGCAGCTCAGAGCAAAAGTACGGCGGAATCCGCGGCAACGCGCGCTGAGACAGCGGCAAAACGGGCAGAGGATATTGCATCCGCCGTGGCGCTTGAGGATGCGAGCACGACGAAAAAGGGGATAGTACAGCTCAGCAGTGCGACCAACAGCACTTCCGAGTCACTGGCGGCAACGCCAAAAGCCGTTAAGGCCGCGTATGACCTGGCTAACGGGAAATACACCGCACAGGATGCAACGACAGCACAGAAAGGGATAATCCAGCTAAGCAGCGCGACCAACAGCACGTCTGAAACGCTGGCGGCAACGCCAAAGGCAGTAAAATCAGCCTATGACAATGCAGAGAAACGTCTGCAGAAAGACCAGAACGGCGCTGATATACCCGATAAGGGACGCTTCCTGAACAACATTAACGCGGTCAGTAAAACAGACTTTGCTGATAAGCGTGGTATGCGTTATGTGCGGGTTAACGCTCCTGCAGGTGCAACATCTGGAAAATATTACCCTGTTGTTGTTATGCGTTCTGCTGGCTCAGTAAGCGAACTGGCATCAAGGGTCATTATCACCACGGCAACGCGAACCGCAGGCGATCCGATGAATAACTGCGAGTTTAACGGATTTGTTATGCCTGGTGGCTGGACTGACAGGGGGCGTTATGCTTATGGAATGTTCTGGCAATATCAAAACAATGAACGAGCCATCCACTCAATAATGATGAGTAATAAGGGCGATGATTTGCGCTCTGTGTTCTATGTTGATGGCGCTGCTTTCCCTGTTTTTGCGTTTATCGAAGATGGCCTGTCAATATCCGCACCTGGTGCTGATCTCGTTGTTAATGATACGACCTATAAGTTTGGGGCAACAAATCCAGCGACTGAATGTATCGCGGCGGACGTTATCCTTGATTTTAAGAGTGGGCGTGGTTTTTATGAGTCTCATTCGTTAATCGTTAACGATAACTTGTCGTGCAAAAAACTTTTTGCCACAGACGAAATTGTAGCGCGTGGTGGTAATCAGATTCGAATGATAGGTGGGGAGTATGGGGCATTATGGCGTAATGATGGCGCTAAAACTTACCTGCTGCTTACCAATCAAGGTGATGTTTATGGTGGATGGAATACATTAAGACCGTTTGCTATTGATAACGCAACCGGCGAACTGGTTATTGGAACCAAGCTGTCTGCAAGTCTGAACGGTAATGCATTAACAGCAACAAAGCTGCAAACGCCAAGACTGGTTTCTGGTGTTGAGTTTGATGGTTCCAAAGATATTACTTTAACCGCCGCGCATGTGGCTGCTTTTGCCAGAAGGGCAACGGATACATATGCCGATGCGGATGGTGGCGTTCCATGGAATGCCGAATCAGGCGCTTACAATGTCACCCGCTCTGGCGACAGCTATATTCTGGTTAACTTCTATACCGGAGTCGGAAGTTGCCGGACCCTGCAGATGAAGGCGCATTACAGAAATGGTGGTCTGTTCTACCGTTCTTCAAGAGACGGTTATGGTTTTGAGGAAGACTGGGCAGAAGTTTATACCTCGAAAAATCTTCCACCAGAAAGCTACCCAGTCGGCGCACCAATCCCGTGGCCATCAGATACCGTTCCGTCTGGTTATGCCCTGATGCAGGGGCAGGCTTTTGACAAATCTGCTTACCCGAAACTTGCAGCCGCTTATCCGTCAGGCGTGATCCCTGATATGCGTGGCTGGACGATTAAGGGCAAACCTGCCAGTGGTCGGGCCGTATTGTCTCAGGAACAGGACGGCATTAAATCGCATACCCACAGCGCCAGCGCATCCAGTACGGATTTGGGGACGAAAACCACATCGTCGTTTGATTACGGCACTAAATCCACGAATAACACTGGTGCGCATACCCATAGTTTAAGTGGCAGCACGAATGCAGCTGGTAATCACAGCCATAGAGATGGCCGTCGATTTAACCCCAGTGTTTTTAAAGATACTTATCAATATGGTTATACAAGCTCAGGTCAAAATACCTGGGGTGTACAAGGCTCAGTAGGTATGTCTACGGGGTGGTTAGCTAATACCAGTACAGATGGTAATCATAGCCACTCACTGTCCGGCACAGCAGCATCTGCAGGTGCACACGCGCATACTGTCGGTATTGGTGCTCATACGCACTCCGTTGCGATTGGTTCACATGGACACACCATCACCGTTAACGCTGCTGGTAACGCGGAAAACACCGTCAAAAACATCGCATTTAACTATATTGTGAGGCTTGCATAATGGCATTCAGAATGAGTGAACAACCACGGACCATAAAAATTTATAATCTGCTGGCCGGAACTAATGAATTTATTGGTGAAGGTGACGCATATATTCCGCCTCATACAGGTCTGCCAGCAAACAGTATCGATATTGCACCGCCAGATATTCCGGCAGGCTTCGTGGCTGTTTTCAACAGTGATGAGGCATCGTGGCATCTCGTTGAAAATCATCGGGGTAAAACGGTTTATGACGTGGCTTCCGGCGACGCGTTATTTATTTCTGAACTCGGTCCGTTACCGGAAAATGTTACCTGGTTATCGCCGGGAGGGGAATATCAGAAGTGGAACGGCACAGCCTGGGTGAAGGATACGGAAGCAGAAAAACTGTTCCGGATCCGGGAGGCGGAAGAAACAAAAAACAACCTGATGCAGGTAGCCAGTGAGCATATTGCGCCGCTTCAGGATGCTGCAGATCTGGAAATTGCAACGGAGGAAGAAATCTCGTTGCTGGAAGCATGGAAAAAGTATCGGGTATTGCTGAACCGTGTTGATACGTCAACTGCACAGGATATTGAATGGCCAGCACTGCCGTAGGGTAAAACATATAAATTCTATAATTAGATGTATCTTTCCATTTACGGCAAGGAAGGGGGCTTGGAAGACGTAAAGCATCTCACACCGAGATTATTTTTTATATGTCAGGTGTCTGAAGTTTTGCTTTGGCTCTTAAAATGGTTTGCCGCGAGGTTTTGAATTCCCGGGCAATGGCACTTATACTTACACCTGACTTAATTCGTTCGAATACCACCTGTTTCTGTTCTTCATTTAACACAGGTGGTCGACCAAAACGTTTCCCTGCGCCGCGGGCTCTTACTATCCCGGAATGAGTGCGTTCAAGTAAAAGGTCTCGTTCAAATTCAGCGACTGCTGAAATTACTTGCATCATCATTTTTCCTGTTGGACTGGTCAGGTCAATGCCACCCAATGCTAAGCAATGCACTCTGATACCTGTTTCGGTCAGTTGTTCCACTGTTTTCCTGATATCCATTGCATTACAACCAAGGCGATCCAGTTTTGTCACAATCAATTGATCACCACATTTCAGGCGAGCAAGCAACCGGTTAAAACCAGGACGCTCACTGGTTGCTGCTGAGCCGCTAATGTGTTCTTCGATTATTTGCTGAGGTTTGATTTTAAAACCTGCACTTTCGATTTCCCGGCGTTGATTTTCGGTGGTCTGATCCAGCGTTGATATCCGACAGTAAGCAAAAATTTGAGACATAGTGAGACTCTATACGAAATTGGTGTTCATATCATAATGCATCTCAGAAAATAATTATGATTATTTTTGTGCATATTTGTATGTACACGTTCGAAAATAAACGAATGCGTATGCAACCCCGTAATTTTGGTGAGACCCAAAATCGATTTTGTGAAAAATGGCTTTAACTCGGTTTGTTTTTCAAGTTCCGGGCGGACTCAAGGAAGAAGAATAGTGTTGCGTGTTATTTTAACCAGATTTCAAGTTGTTTGGTCGTGGAAAAGTGGAGCAAAATGTTGTTAAAGTGGAAAAATGATAAAAAAGTAAGTTTATTATATTACATTTTACCATTTAAATTTTGGTTGTCTTTAAGAACTGATATCGCTGTTTGTAATAATTCTTTGTTATCCAGCCATGATTTTTTCTTTATGTTTCCTTCAATGTAATCAAGCAATGTTCTGGTATTGATAGGTCTTCCCTGTTTTGCTACTTCCACTACAGCATCCCCTAGGATAATTCTTACTTCAGGAAGCTGCGCAGGGAACCACTTTAGGGTGTCTTTTGATTTCATGAAGATATTCCTTAAAATATTATTGATTTTCATTGCGATATTGTATGTCTGATTCAGGATATGTTGACTTATACATCGGTTTTGTCTGGGTTATTGGATATGCCAATCCCTAATTTTATTAGGGCATGACTAAAAATGCTGAATATGATAAGGAGAGATGTGATTATCAGTATGCTGTTCATATAACCTCGAATTAGTAATGTGTTATATATGATATAGTTGACAATTTTTATCTTGGGTTTTCTTAAAGTTCGTAGATAAACATTGTCGTTTCAGGTATACAGGAATGCTAACAGGTGGCAGCAAAAATCAGGCGGTTTATGGCGCAAGCTGAAGCGGCAACTGCAAACTATCTTATGCAGAGACTCTACACGGATTGGGTTTAAAAGTATACATAGATAACAGTTTTTATCTGAAGAAGAAAAATATCAAGGTGATATAGCCTATATGCCTATGATGCGGAGGAATGAATGTGATGGGAGTGATGTATCTGAATAGTTGAAAAACCGCAGTCACGTCGTATGCAAGAACGTGCTGCGGTTGGTTTGACTTTGATTGAGACGTTTTGGAATTTTTTTTTGTGGCAAAAATGGGGCAAAGCGCTGCAAAAGGGGCAAAAAAGGGGCAAAAAAAGAGTGGGTTATCGTAGCTTATTGTTGTCGCTGATGATATTTAACACATTGAAAAATAAGTAAAATACTTATGAGTCAGAGAGTTGTGATTTTTGCCCTTACTTGTTCAGGTTGTATTGTTCTTTCTTACTAATTTCTTGATTTTGCGACATTTAAAAGCGACTCAATTCGTTATATGGCATCAGAAGAGTATGCGTCATGCCGGAACGCCCAGCATAAGAAATCTGATATAAAAAACTGTGGCGTGTATGGTACGGATTAGAGGGGAAAATGTCAGCACATTTGCGAAATGAATCAAAAAGCCCGCAGCAATGTGCGGGCGTTAGTGTCAGCGCACAACCAGCACGGAGCACTCTGCGTGACGCACTACAGCTGCGGCGTTGGAACCGAGCAGATAAGTGGTGATATCCGGTCGATGGGAAGCAATGATGATCATATGAGCGGGGATCTTCTTCGCCAATTCCAGAATGCGGTCTTTGGGCGAGCCTTCCTCAACATGGACATGCACTCTGTCGGTTGGCAGTTTAAATTTTTTAATGATCTCTTCCAGTTGCGATTTGGCTTCCGCTTTCAGGTCATCCATTGCCGGTAATTCTGCGGAATACGCTAAACCCAGAGAGGCATAGTAGGGCAGTGAAGGTATTACCGTCAGGAAATGAACCTCTGCATCATCAATCTTTGCCTCTTCCTCAACGTGGCTAATCACGCGTTGAGTTAATTCTGAATCGGAAATATCGATAGGGACAAGAATCGTTCTGTTCATAAAACCTCCTGTTTTAGTATCCGCATAAAGTGTAACGCCAGATGACACTTTTTGTGTAATGACGGAGTTCACATTTTTAATTTAGATCAAAGGAGGAAGAATAAGCAGAAAAAGCCCGCCATAACAGCGGGCAGGAGGATTTAGAACTGATAAACCAGACCTAAAGCGACAATATCATCGGTAGAGATGCCATTGGCAGCGTAGAAGCTGTCATCTTCATCCAACAGGTTGATTTTATAGTCAACGTAGGTGGACATGTTTTTATTGAAATAGTAAGTCGCGCCAATATCGGCGTATTTAACCAGATCTTTATCATCAACACCTGCCGGGTTGTCTGCACCACCCGCAGCGTGCAGGTCACGGCCTTTAGACATCAGGAAAGAGACTGCCGGACGCAGACCAAAATCAAACTGGTACTGTGCAGTGACTTCAAAATTCTGGGTTTTGTTTGCCACAGCATAATCGCTGTCGCCAAACGGGGTCATATTACGCGTTTCTGAATACATGGTTGCCAGGTAAATATTGTTAGCATCGTATTTTAGCCCAGCAGTCCACGCGTCTGCTTTATCACCACCCGCCGCAGTATGGTTAACCTGGTCATTGGTGCGGTCAGAAGAGGTGTATGCCGCACCAGCGCTAAAGCCCATGCCTAAATCATATGTTGTGGAAAGACCCCAGCCGTCACCGTTTTCATGGCGAACATCACGTCCGTTGTTGGTGCCTTCCTGACCATTACTGGCTCCTTCGTTGTTACCTTGATACTGCACCGCGAAGTTCAGACCATTTACCAGACCGAAGAAATCAGTATTACGATAAGTCGCGACGCCATTGGCTCGACCAGTCATAAAGTTGTCTGCATTGGTATAAGAGTCACCGCCAAATTCAGGCAGCATATCGGTCCAGCCTTCGATGTCGTACATTACGCCATAATTACGTCCGTAATCGAAAGAACCGTAATCTGCAAATTTCAGCCCGGCAAATGCCAGACGGGTCCATGACTGGTTTTTTGAAGATTCAGTGTTGTTTGCCTGAATATTGTATTCCCATTGACCGTAGCCAGTGAGTTGATCGTTAATTTGGGTTTCGCCTTTAAAACCCAGACGCGCATAGCTCTGGTCGCCATCTTTCGCTGAATTATCAGAAAAATAATGCAGGCCATCAACTTTGCTATACAGATCTAATTTGTTGCCGTCTTTATTATAAACTTCGGCTGCATGTGCAGCACCTGCGGCGAGCAGGGCAGGAATTAAAAGTGCCAGTACTTTGCTTTTCATTGAATAAATCCTTTAGTTATTTTATTTGCCTTTTATCCCCATTTCGGGGAGTGAAAACATCCTAAAGGAGAAGTTCAGTTAGCCGATAAATATCATTTGTTACGCCTTAAGTAAAACCTTAATCAAATAATTCCTCTGAAATGATAATAAGTCTGGTGAATGTATCGAAGATAATACATACAAAATAAAAATTATACTTTTAATTTGCTATACGTTATTCTGCGCGGGTTATATGCCTTTATTGTCACAGATTTTATTTTCTGTTGGGCCATTGCATTGCCACTGATTTTCCAACATATAAAAAGACAAGCCCGAACAGTCGTCCGGGCTTTTTTTTTAGAATTGGATAATCCTTATCCAGAGCATTTAATCGGTGTTGCTTTTTTCCGCTTTTCCGGCCATTTGTGCCAGGAAGTCATAGCGTTTTTGCAAATCAGCTGCAGCATCTTTCCATAACTGTTCTGCCACTTCTGGCTGCTGCGAATTCAGCCGACGGAAACGTTGCTCGTGAAGTAACGTTTCTTCCAGTGCTTCTGACGGCGGGCGTGAATCCAAGGCCAGCGGCAGTTTGCCTTCATCGGCACGACGCGGATCAAAGCGATATAGCGGCCAGAAGCCGGTAGCTGTGAGTTGGCGCATCTGGTCGTGGCTGAGTGCCAGATCGTAACCATGCTCTTCACACGGGCTATAAGCAATGATCAGCGATGGCCCCGGATACGCTTCCGCTTCCTGAATCGCTTTCACCGTCTGGTTCAGCTGCGCGCCGAGAGAAATCTGCGCCACATAAACATGACCGTACATCATCATACTGACGCCAAGATCTTTACGCGCTTTACGTTTGCCGTGCTCGCCAAATTTAGTTACTGCACCCAGCGGTGTCGCTTTCGACGCCTGACCACCGGTGTTGGAATAGCATTGCGTATCCAGCACCAGAATGTTGACGTTTTCCGTCAAACTCAATACATGATCCAGACCGCCAAAGCCGATATCGTAAGCCCAGCCATCACCACCAATCAGCCAGATTGATTTTTCCACCAGTGCATCTGCATCACGTAGCAGTTCATGTGCTTCGGCAACATCGTTGAGTTGCTGGCGTAAAGCTGCAACCTGTTCACGACGAACCTCTGGCGTGGCGTCTGATTTCAACGCCGTCAGTAATTCCGCCGGGATTTTATCGGCAAATTGATCCAGCAGACGCAGCACGCGGACACGGTGTTGATCGACCGTCAGGCGGAAACCAAGGCCAAATTCGGCATTATCTTCAAATAGAGAGTTCGCCCATGCCGGCCCACGACCGTTGGCATCGGTGGTATACGGTGTAGAGGGCAGGTTACCGCCATAAATTGAAGAACAGCCAGTGGCGTTAGCGATCAACATCCGGTCGCCATAGAGCTGAGTCAGTAATTTAATATACGGCGTCTCGCCACAACCGGAGCAAGCACCTGAATATTCAAACAGCGGTGTAATCAGCTGCGATGTACGAATATCAATACGTTCCAGTTTGCTACGGTCGATTTCTGGCAGGTTGAGGAAGAAATCGTAATTGATTTTCTCTTCTTCGACATGTTCCAGGCGAGACATCATATTGATGGCTTTAATCTCTGGATTCTGACGGTCTTTCGCCGGGCAAACTTCGACGCACAGGTTACAACCGGTGCAATCTTCCGGTGCCACCTGCAAGACATATTTCTGCCCGCGCATATCACGCGATTTCACATCCAGCGAATGCAGGCTGGCAGGGGCGTTTTCCATCGCTTCAGGCGGCACCACTTTTGCGCGAATAGCTGAGTGTGGGCAAGCGGCAACGCAGTGGTTACATTGGGTACAGAGTTCCTCTTTCCAGATGGGGATCTCTTCGGCGATATTGCGTTTTTCCCAGCGCGTAGTGCCCATCGGCCAGGTGCCGTCTGGCGGCAGCGCCGAAACGGGGAGGGCGTCACCAAGCCCGGCGAGCATCGCAGCGGTTACGGTTTTCACGAAATCAGGGGCGGCATCGGAAACCACTGGCGGTCGATTGGCGCTGTGCGGATTTACCGGTTGCAACGGAACTTCTTCTACGGATTCACGCGCCAGCGCCAGAGCCTGCCAGTTGCGTTCCACCAGATCCTGGCCTTTGCTACTGTAACTTTTGGCAATCGCACCCTGCAATTCTGCGAGGGCGCTATCGCCAGGCAGAATTTGCGTCAGATGGAAAAAAGCCATCTGCATGACGGTATTAATACGGGCCGCCAGGCCACATTCGCGGGCGATTTTCGCCGCGTTAATCACATAGAAGCGCGCTTTTTTCTGGTTTAACACGGCCTGAACTTCTTGCGGCAAGCGCGACCACACTTCATCTGCGCTGTACGGCGTGTTGAGCAGGAAAATGCCGCCAGGTTTTAAACGCTCAGCCATCTGATATTTATCGATAAACTGCAACTGGTGGCAGCCAACAAAATCAGCCTGGGAAATGAGATAAGCGGAACGAATCGGCTGTTCGCTCACTCGAAGGTGAGAAACCGTCAGGCCGCCCGCCTTTTTGGAGTCGTAAACAAAATAGCCCTGTGCGTACCACGGCGTGGAATTACCGATAATCTTGATATTGTTTTTGGTCGCGGAAACGCTGCCATCACTACCAAGGCCATAAAACAAGGCTTCCAGTTTCGCCGAGTTTGGCAGGGTGTTTTCCGGCAACGGCAGTGACAGATTGGTCACATCATCGTAAATACCAACCGTAAAGCGCGCTTTCGGTTTAGCCGCGTTGAGCTCGGCAAATACCGCCAGTACACAGTCTGGGCCAAATTCTTTGGATGAAAGACCATAGCGCCCACCAATGACACGGGGCAGAGTTTCGCGCTCGCCATTATTAAAGGCTTCTGCCAGTGCGGTCATTACATCCAGATAGAGCGGTTCTGCCTGGGCACCGGGTTCTTTGGTTCTGTCCAGTACCGCCACGCTGCGTACGGATCCCGGCAGAGCTTGCAGTAAATGTTTAGCGGAGAAGGGGCGGTACAGGCGAACTTTCAGCACGCCAACTTTTTCGCCACGGGTTAGCAATTCATCAACCACTTCTTCACAGGTGCCAATGGCAGAGCCCATCAGGATAATCACCCGTTCCGCTTGCGGATGCCCGTAATATTCAAACGGCTGATACTGACGACCTGTCGCGGCAGAGAAATCATTCATCGCCTGTTCAACATGGTCATAGACCGCGTTGTACCATGGGTTGGTGGCTTCGCGAGACTGGAAATAAGTGTCAGGATTGGCGGACGTACCGCGGATCACCGGATGTTCCGGGTTGAGTGCCCGGGCGCGATGAGCATCAATTTCGACCTGCGGCATGAGATCAAGAATCGTGTCATCGGCCAGCGGGACAATTTTATTGATTTCGTGGGACGTGCGGAAACCATCAAAGAAATGAATAAATGGCACGCGGCTTTTCAGCGTCGCGATTTGCGAAATGAGAGCAAAGTCTTGCGCTTCCTGGACGTTTGCTGCACACAACATCGCGCAACCCGTCTGGCGCACCGCCATAACGTCGGAATGATCGCCAAAAATAGAGAGTGCATGTGTGGCAACGGTACGTGCCGCTACATGCAGGACAAACGGTGTTAGTTCGCCTGCCAGTTTGTACAGCGTCGGGATCATCAGCAGCAAACCCTGCGATGACGTAAACGATGTTGAAAGGGCACCCGTCTGCAAAGCGCCATGCACGGTAGCGATAGCACCCGCTTCCGACTGCATTTCAACCACGCGTGGTGTGTCTCCCCAAACGTTCTTTAAGCCGTTTCCGGCCCAGGCATCAGCCTGTTCTGCCATCGTGGAACTGGGGGTAATAGGGTAGATGGCGATAACTTCACTGGTGCGAAATGCGACCGAAGCAACCGCGCCATTACCGTCAATAGTAATCATATGACACCCTTACATTGCGCAAATGAGGGGCGCACGAAATTGCTGCGCGCCCAGTAGTAATCTTTCAATTTTAGCAAATGGCTTTCTTCTGCATTTTCGCTCTTGTGTCCCCCACATCAGCGTAATGAATGTTTTGATCAAACAGAGGGCAAAAAAATAGCCATAAAAAAGTAAAAATGCGGGGCAACGCGCAGGACAGCTCTCGACGCCGCCCTCTGTGCTGCCTATTATTTATGGCGGTGTCGTTTGGCTTGAAGATCAGAGGAAGAAAAGATGCGAGCAGCGTTTTGGGTAGGGTGTGCCGCTTTATTGTTGTCGGCGTGTAGTAGTGAACCTGTTCAGCAGGCGACTGCCGCGCACGTAGCGCCAGGTTTAAAAGCGTCGATGTCCAGTAGTGGAGAAGCAAATTGTGCAATGATCGGCGGTTCGCTTTCTGTTGCCCGTCAACTGGATGGTACGGCGATTGGGATGTGTGCATTACCCAACGGCAAACGCTGTAGCGAACAGTCACTTGCCGCCGGGAGCTGTGGCAGCTATTAATTCATTAAATCCGCCAGCTTATAAGTTAATGTCTGTTTTGCGGTCGCCAGCGTTAACTGGTTCGCGGTCAGATCCACTTGTGCACCTTCTTTCAGCATTTCGCTAATGGTGTTATCGAGTTCATTAAGCTGCGGGTTAGCGCACATCATACGGGTCATTGCCAGCCCTTTGGCTGTCAGTTCACCATTAGACAGTTTGCCTTCACCGCTAAAGCGGTTACACATGCTGCCGGAAATCATCATTTTTTCACCAAAGCTGATTTCTGGCGGATTTTTATCGCTGGTCACGGGCTTACCGTTTACGCTTTCCAGCACAAAGCGATGATGCTGTAGCTGTTCTGGCGTAACAGCAATTTTGTCATTACTTACACATCCCGCCATCAGCAGGCTTAGCGCAACAAACGCGGCTACTTTCTTCATTGTGGTTCTCAATTACAGTTTCTGACTCAGGACTATTTTAAGAATAGAGGATGAAAGGTCATTGGGGATTATCTGAATCAGCTCCCCTGGAATGCAGGGGAGCGGCAAGATTAAACCAGTTCGTTCGGGCAGGTTTCGCCTTTTTCCAGATTGCTTAAGTTTTGCAGCGTAGTCTGAGAAATACTGGTCAGAGCTTCTGCTGTCAGGAATGCCTGGTGCCCGGTAAACAGCACGTTGTGGCAGGCAGACAGGCGACGGAATACGTCATCCTGGATCACGTCGTTGGATTTATCTTCAAAGAATAGATCGCGTTCGTTCTCATACACGTCCATACCCAACGAACCAATTTTCTGATTTTTCAGCGCTTCAATTGCTGCCTGAGAATCAATCAATGCACCGCGACTGGTATTGACGATCATCACGCCATTTTTCATCTGTTCGAAGGCGGCTTCGTTCAACAGATGATAGTTTTCCGGTGTCAGCGGGCAGTGCAGAGAGATAACGTCTGATTCAGAGAACAGGGTTGGCAGATCGACATACTCCACACCGAGTTCCAGCGCCGCTGCACTTGGATACGGATCGAACGCCAGCAGACGCATACCAAAACCTTTCAGAATGCGCAGCATCGCCACACCGATTTTACCGGTACCGATAACGCCTGCCGTTTTGCCATACATAGTAAAGCCGGTCAGACCTTCCAGAGAGAAGTTAGCATCACGAGTACGCTGATACGCGCGGTGAATACGGCGGTTCAGCGTCATCATCATACCGATGGCGTGTTCAGCAACGGCCTCTGGATCATAGGCTGGAACACGGACTACTTTCAGCCCCAGTTCTTTTGCCGCGTCAAGGTCGACGTTATTGAAACCGGCACAGCGCAGGGCGATATATTTAACGCCGTGCTTTTTCAGCTCTTCCAGCACCGGGCGGCTGCCGTCATCGTTTACGAAAATACATACCGCTTCGCAGCCATTGGCAGTTTTAGCGGTTTTTTCCGTCAGCAGAAAGTCAAAAAATTCCAGCTCAAAGCCAAAGGACTCGTTCACCTGTTGCAGGTACTTCTTGTCGTACTGTTTTGTGCTATAAACGGCGAGTTTCATAAGACTTTCTCCAGTGATGTTGAATCACATTTAAGCTACTAAAAATATTTTACAAAATTTCAAATTTAATTGAAAGCTATGGCGATATTGAAAAATTCATCAACAACTATGCTTAGTGTAGGCGCAACCTTCAACTGAACGGTTAAACATGCCACAATACCCGTATTGAATGCTTAATTTTTCGCTAAATCAGGATATTAACTACCCATGCTGGGTAAATATAAAGCCGTTCTCGCGCTGTTATTACTGATTATTCTTGTGCCGTTGACGCTGCTGATGACGCTCGGGCTGTGGGTTCCCACGCTGGCGGGCATCTGGCTACCGCTCGGGACACGTATTGCATTAGATGAAAGCCCACGCATTACGCGTAAAGGTTTAATCATTCCCGATCTCCGTTATCTGGTGGGAGATTGTCAGCTTGCGCATATCACCAACGCCAGCCTTTCACATCCCAGCCGCTGGTTATTGAACGTCGGCACGGTAGAACTTGATTCTGCTTGTCTGGCGAAATTGCCGCAGACGGAGCAATCGCCAGCCGCTCCAAAAACACTCGCGCAGTGGCAGGCCATGCTGCCTAACACCTGGATCAATATCGATAAACTGATTTTTTCTCCCTGGCAGGAATGGCAGGGAAAACTCTCTCTCGCATTAACCTCTGATATCCAGCAACTGCGTTATCAGGGCGAAAAAGTTAAATTTCAAGGCCAGCTGAAAGGGCAACAACTTACAGTCAGCGAACTGGATGTCGTCGCGTTTGAAAATCAGCCGCCGGTAAAACTGGTGGGGGAATTTGCTATGCCGCTCGTGCCGGATGGACTTCCTGTAAGTGGGCATGCTACTGCGACGTTAAACTTGCCGCAGGAACCGTCACTGGTGGATGCCGAGCTGGACTGGCAGGAAAATAGCGGGCAATTGATCGTGCTGGCACGGGATAACGGCGATCCGTTGCTCGATTTGCCGTGGCAAATTACTCGTCAACAATTGACCGTAAGCGATGGTCGCTGGAGCTGGCCGTATGCAGGTTTTCCTTTGAGTGGCCGACTGGGTGTCAAAGTCGACAACTGGCAGGCAGGGCTTGAGAACGCTCTGGTCAGCGGACGACTGAGTGTGCTGACCCAGGGGCAAGCGGGTAAGGGCAACGCGGTGCTTAATTTTGGCCCAGGAAAATTAAGCATGGATAACAGTCAGCTGCCTCTGCAGCTGACCGGTGAAGCGAAACAGGCGGACCTCATTTTATATGCCCGTTTACCTGCGCAGCTAAGTGGAAGTCTGTCTGACCCAACGCTGACCTTTGAGCCAGGCGCGTTACTTCGTTCAAAGGGAAGAGTCATCGATTCGCTGGACATCGATGAAATCCGCTGGCCTTTAGCGGGTGTAAAAGTCACCCAACGTGGTGTTGACGGACGTTTGCAGGCCATCTTGCAGGCGCATGAAAATGAACTGGGCGATTTCGTGCTGCATATGGATGGGCTGGCGAATGATTTTCTCCCTGACGCTGGCCGCTGGCAGTGGCGCTACTGGGGAAAAGGGAGTTTTACACCGATGAATGCCACCTGGGATGTCGCAGGAAAAGGTGAGTGGCATGACAGCACGATTACGCTGACCGATCTCTCCACCGGTTTCGACCAGTTACAATACGGTACGATGACGGTAGAAAAGCCGCGATTAATTCTCGACAAGCCCATCGTCTGGGTACGTGACGCACAGCATCCCTCCTTTAGCGGCGCGCTGTCACTGGACGCCGGGCAAACGCTGTTCACTGGCGGCAGTGTGTTACCGCCATCAACCTTAAAATTTAGCGTCGATGGGCGCGATCCTACCTATTTCCTCTTTAAAGGCGATTTACATGCTGGTGAGATTGGCCCGGTTCGGGTAAATGGTCGCTGGGACGGTATTCGTCTGCGCGGTAACGCCTGGTGGCCTAAACAATCACTGACCGTATTCCAGCCGCTGGTGCCACCCGACTGGAAGATGAACTTACGCGATGGTGAACTGTATGCTCAGGTTGCATTTTCTGCTGCGCCTGAACAAGGATTCCGCGCGGGAGGACACGGCGTGTTGAAAGGCGGTAGTGCCTGGATGCCAGATAATCAGGTTAACGGTGTCGATTTTGTCCTGCCTTTCCGTTTTGCCGATGGAGCCTGGCATCTGGGGACTCGCGGCCCCGTTACGTTGCGAATTGCCGAAGTGATTAATCTGGTGACAGCGAAAAATATTACGGCTGATTTGCAAGGGCGTTATCCGTGGACTGAAGAAGAACCCTTGCTGTTGACTGATGTTAGCGTCGATGTGTTAGGCGGTAACGTACTGATGAAACAATTACGTATGCCGCAACATGACCCGGCGCTGTTGCGGCTGAATAATCTCTCATCCAGCGAACTGGTTAGCGCCGTCAATCCGAAACAATTCGCCATGTCCGGGGCATTTAGTGGTGCACTGCCGTTATGGCTGAACAATGAAAAATGGATTGTGAAAGATGGCTGGCTGGCGAATAGCGGGCCAATGACCTTGCGGCTGGATAAAGACACCGCAGATGCGGTGGTGAAAGACAATATGACTGCGGGTTCAGCAATTAACTGGTTGCGCTATATGGAAATTAGCCGGTCATCGACAAAAATTAACTTAGATAATCTCGGTTTATTAACCATGCAGGCCAACATTACAGGTACCAGTCGCGTTGATGGTAAAAGCGGTACGGTAAACCTTAATTACCATCATGAAGAGAATATTTTTACGCTGTGGCGCAGTTTACGCTTTGGCGATAATCTCCAGGCATGGTTGGAGCAGAACGTACGTCTGCCGGGAAATGACTGTCCGCAAGGAAAAGAGTGTGAGGAAAAACAATGAAAATTTTACTGGCTGCGTTGACGTCATCTTTTATGCTGGTTGGCTGTACGCCTCGCATTGAAGTCGCTGCACCTAAGGAACCGATCACTATCAATATGAACGTTAAAATTGAGCATGAGATCATCATCAAGGCAGACAAAGATGTCGAAGAGCTGCTTGAAACTCGTAGCGATCTTTTCTGAGGTGATGATGAAGAAAACATTACTTCTTTGTGCGTTTCTTGTTGGGCTGGTAAGCAGCAATGTAATGGCATTGACTCTGGATGAAGCCAGAACTCAGGGGCGGGTAGGTGAAACATTTTACGGTTATCTGGTTGCGCTGAAAACGGATGCTGAAACAGAGAAATTAGTAGCCGACATTAATGCCGAACGTAAAGCGAGTTACCAACAACTGGCAAAGCAAAATAATGTGTCGGTAGATGATATCGCGAAACTCGCCGGGCAAAAGCTCGTAGCTCGGGCCAAACCGGGGGAATATGTACAAGGGATAAACGGTAAATGGGTGCGAAAATTTTAATAGCAAAACCGCAATATCGGGATAACGCTACAGGAGAAGGCGATTGATCTATTTTCCTGAAACAAGGTGAATATTCAAAAACTCCTGTCAAATTGCCTTTTGCCCTGAAAAATGCATAGTCAAATATCTGTTTTAACTAATTGGCGTTGCAGTACATGCAACGCCAATTAGTTAGCGGAATTTACGTCGATACTCGCCTGGCGTCATCCCAAAGCGTTGCTTAAATACCGTTGAAAAATGACTCTGGTCAGAAAATCCCCAATGAAAGCCGATGCCTGCCAGTTTTTCATCATCTGCGGCATGGCGAATCGCATCTGCACAAAAATCGAGACGACGGTTACGAATATATTGCGCGACTACCAAACCTTTATCGGCAAACATTCGGTACAAACTACGTACTGACATACCTGTCTCTCCGGCTATCCACTCCGGGCGTAATATCTCTTCGCGAATATTATCGTCTATCAACGTAACCACTTTTTGAAACTGACGTTCACGACGAGGTTGAACAGATTCCCGCTGATGAAGTACCGGGCGCAGCAGACACACCATCGCCTGTAGCGCAGCTTCACTTTCTGTTTCAGAAAGTGCCGGATTATTCATGCTCTCCTGTAACAGGCGATGACTGAGTTGCACCATGGGTAAGTCAGCGTCCAGTCTTTCTGCGCAGACAGGTTTTTGATGGGGAAAATATTGTTCCAGCAGAGTGCGTGGCAAAAGTAATGAAATCTGTTTAGAAGACTCCTGCCAGTAAAGCGAACAGGGGCGTGAGGCATCGAGTAACGTAATATCGCCAGCGCCAATCTGCACCTGACGCTCATCCTGCTCCATTATTGCCTGACCACTAAGCTGAAAAACGGTGTAAAACCAGGCATCGTCGCTGCCTTTTACTTCCTGCCAGGTGCGGGATAAATTCACCCCGCTGGTTGTCACGGTACTCAGCTTTAGTCCTTTGGCAAAATGCGTGTCCAGTACACCCGTGTAACGCTCAGTCAGCAGGCGTCCGGTAAAATTTCCGCATACCTGATTGATTTGGGAAAGCCATTGCTGAAACTCATTATCCACTGCGGGGTTCATGGCACGTTTTCGCTCTGTGAAATGTATTTTTATTGTTGCATTTGTGTTGCAATAAACGAAGCTAATGAGCCTGACTATAGGAAATAAGTCTTGTCAGGCATAGAGACATAAGCGGTTATTGTCACGATTTGCGGAGCTTGTCACAGCTGACAAAGCGAATGTCACAGCGAAAAAAGTGACTTTTCTTGTCGCTGCGTACACTGAAATCACACTGGGTAAATAATAAGGAAAAGTGATGACAGAGCCGCATGTAGCAGTATTAAGCCAGGTCCAACAGTTTCTCGATCGTCAACACGGTCTTTATATTGATGGTCGTCCTGGCCCCGCACAAAGTGAAAAACGGTTGGCGATCTTTGATCCGGCCACCGGGCAAGAAATTGCGTCTACTGCTGATGCCAACGAAGCGGATGTAGATAACGCAGTCATGTCTGCCTGGCGGGCCTTTGTCTCGCGTCGCTGGGCCGGGCGATTACCCGCAGAGCGTGAACGTATTCTGCTACGTTTTGCTGATCTGGTGGAGCAGCACAGTGAGGAGCTGGCGCAACTGGAAACCCTGGAGCAAGGCAAGTCAATTGCCATTTCCCGTGCTTTTGAAGTGGGCTGTACGCTGAACTGGATGCGTTATACCGCCGGGTTAACGACCAAAATCGCGGGTAAAACGCTGGACTTGTCGATTCCCTTACCCCAGGGGGCGCGTTATCAGGCCTGGACGCGTAAAGAGCCGGTTGGCGTAGTGGCGGGAATTGTGCCATGGAACTTTCCGTTGATGATTGGTATGTGGAAGGTGATGCCAGCACTGGCAGCAGGCTGTTCAATCGTGATTAAGCCTTCGGAAACCACGCCACTGACGATGTTGCGCGTGGCGGAACTGGCCAGCGAGGCTGGTATCCCTGATGGCGTTTTTAATGTCGTCACCGGGTCAGGTGCTGTATGCGGCGCGGCCCTGACGTCACATCCTCATGTTGCGAAAATCAGTTTTACCGGTTCAACCGCGACGGGAAAAGGTATTGCCAGAACTGCTGCTGATCACTTAACGCGTGTAACGCTGGAACTGGGCGGTAAAAACCCGGCAATTGTATTAAAAGATGCTGATCCGCAATGGGTTATTGAAGGCTTGATGACCGGAAGCTTCCTGAATCAAGGGCAAGTATGCGCCGCCAGTTCGCGAATTTATATTGAAGCGCCGTTGTTTGACACGCTGGTTAGTGGATTTGAGCAGGCGGTAAAATCGTTGCAAGTGGGACCGGGGATGTCACCTGTTGCACAGATTAACCCTTTGGTTTCTCGTGCGCACTGCGACAAAGTGTGTTCATTCCTCGACGATGCGCAGGCACAGCAAGCAGAGCTGATTCGCGGGTCGAATGGACCAGCCAGAGAGGGGTATTATGTTGCGCCAACGCTGGTGGTAAATCCCGATGCTAAATTGCGCTTAACTCGTGAAGAGGTGTTTGGTCCGGTGGTAAACCTGGTGCGAGTAGCGGATGGAGAAGAGGCGTTACAACTGGCAAACGACACGGAATATGGCTTAACTGCCAGTGTCTGGACGCAAAATCTCTCCCAGGCTCTGGAATATAGCGATCGCTTACAGGCAGGGACGGTGTGGGTAAACAGCCATACCTTAATTGACGCTAACTTACCGTTTGGTGGGATGAAGCAGTCAGGAACGGGCCGTGATTTTGGCCCCGACTGGCTGGACGGTTGGTGTGAAACTAAGTCGGTGTGTGTACGGTATTAATCTGGTTCGCTCATAAGTAAAAAACGGCACCTGGTGCCGTTTTTTTGTCTGAAACAATCACTTATCTTTCTTCAGCGCCCCTAGCGTTGGCGTTTCGTCAAAGAAGTTCCATGGTTTCAGCAGAGTATGTACCCATTCGGTCGGCATAATCGGCCACTCTTCGGCGCGGGCCACATGTGTGGTGCCGGTGGTCATCCAGACAACGGCGTCGGTGTTGTCCAGCGACTCGTTATCCTTACTGTATTGTCCAAGACCGGTGTCATGAGTAGAACGGTTCGGATATTTGCCTTCCGGGAAACGCTCGCCAGGATGATAACGCGTTACCCAGAGCTGCTTGTCCATAAAGCTTAAACGATGATAGATCCACTCGTCCGGCGCGAACTGGGCACCTTTTGCTACCGGGTGAGTACCACCTGCATAAGGAATAATTTGATAGGAAACCGGATTGCCCATGCGGTTCTCTTTGTTCGGGTTACTCAACAGACGAATCGTGCCCGGATCAAATTTCTGTGCGGCATCCTGTTCATTGCCGATGTTGTACTGATTAACTTGCATGGTACTGGTGCGTGGGCCACCGGCAGTATTCGGTTTTACCACTGGGTCCATCGCCACCAGGCTGTTATTCTCGCCATCTACATCCAGATCGAGGCGGAAATTATAAATATGTTGGTGTGTAGTACCCACGATATTGTGATCGATAAGCGTGCCGTAGCGCGTGTCATCTTTCGCCGTCTCATCGTGCATGGTTTTCGCTTTAACACCTTTCACCGCTTCGATGCCCGTAGCACCGGCATCGATGCCAATAGTGCCGTTTTCATGGAAGATCCAGTCAAAAATGTAGTCATAGTTACCCACTGTACTGATCCAGCGCACCACTAACTCCCGGCGTTCGGTACTGACGTGGGCTGGCCCATTTCCTGATGCTTATACTCCGGCCCGGCATAACGTTCAAATACCGCGATAGCGCGAGGGATCTCCATCGGCACGCCAGTGTAGTCGGCGATGGTTTCATTAAGGAGCACTGCGTTAGACGGGGCATCTTTACCACGAGCAATTGGTGAGGTTAGCGTGCCCATACCGTAGTCACCAGAGTCCAGATACGCTTTAAAGTACCAGCCAATATCAGGATCACCGTAAGGCACAATCATGCCGCCGAGAGAACCTTCGTACATGACTTTGCGTTTGGTGCCATTGTCGTTATAAGTCACGGTGGAGATCATCGGCCCTACGCGAGAGTTCATGCTGAGGTGAAAATCCCAGTTCCGCCAGTGAATCATATCGCCAGTAATGGTGTAATTTTTACCTTCAGGCTCAATGATTTGCATAGGCTTAACTGCCGGAGCAACGCGGTCACGGCCATCAAATGGGCGTGCGGTCATTGGCACCGGAACTACCGGACCTTCTTCAATCTTAACGATTTTTTTCTGTTCTAAATCAACGACCGCCACCAGGTTTTCGATGGGATGTGCCCAGTAGTTGCCATCACCGACATCAAGATAGCTGATGACTTTGAGCAACCGGGCATCTTGTTTCAGGCCATCTTTACCATCGAAATAACCTACGGTCAGCGGCGTGGTAATCACTTTTTTCGCATCAGTAATACCGCGTTTCTTCACGGCAGCGGCAAATTCTTCACTGTTGTTAATAATGTTCTGCACACTGGCGAAATCATCCAGCAACACCATACCGTGGGCGTCTTTAATGGGTTGCCAGGAGAGCAGTTTGTTGTTTTGCAGATCCACCACCGCTTCGATGATATGTTTGCCGTCGAGCATAATGACGTCGGCTTTGCGCGGCTGGTCAACCGGTTTGTTTTCCAGCGCAAACGCCCAGACAGCTTCTTTATCTGGCGGTAGCAGGGAGATCTCAGTAAAACGGGTATTGGGTTTGAAGTCCGCGGAAGCTTTAACAATTTCAACGGCCTGTTTAATTTCGTCCGCAGTTAGCGCATTAAGTGGGTGAGGGCGCTTTTCTACCTGAAAGGTTTGATCCAGCCCGGACTGGAAAACATCGTTAATAAAGGTGTCAGAAACCCAGGCTTTATTGTCTTTCATCACTACCGGTACTTGCAGTGCCAGAGGCTGACCATTAACAATTGCTGTTTGCGCACCAGGCTTCACTTTCACGTACGCGCCATCTTTAATCAGGGTAAAGAGCTGGGCGTAGTCGTCCCACTGCACATCGGCACCAAATTCTTTAAGCGTTTTATCCATTGGCACCATATGCGCTTCACCACCGTGGGCAAATACCGGCGCTTGCCAGGCGAAACTTAAGGCGACTGCCAACGCCAGGGTTGTTTTACGGGCAGAATACAGAGAGGGGCTTCCCATTATTAACCTCGTCAGATGTTGTGTTCTTGTTAGCAACCGCGCTCTGTGGGCGGTTTAGTCAGGTTCACATTATCAGTACTGATGCAAAGGGGATTGCCTGCACCTGCCAGGTTGTTTGGCAGGTGTGCCAGCTTTTCATACAGTGGATGCCCTGAAAATAGATGTACACATCATGCATAATGTGACAACGTCACAAAACTTAGTGAAATAAAAGGGCAACTATTCGCCGTTGCCCTTCATTCACCGATTAATCGACAAAATCACCGTGCTGCCTGGCCACCAGCGTCAGAATTGAATACAGCGCCACCGGGGTTTGATGCTGATTGAATACCTCTACAGCCCATTCCACCACACCTGTTGGTTTTTCTTCTGCGCTACGCTGTTTTTTCAGCGTCTTGCGCTTACAGGTGAGACGCACCTGGATGGTATCGCCTGGCTTTACGGGTTCGATAAAACGCAAGCTTTCCAGCCCGTAGTTAGCAATGACCGGACCGACACCGGCATCGACAAACAGACCCGCAGCCGCAGAAAGCACAAAATACCCATGCACCACCCGCTCACCGAAAATAGATTCGGCAGCAGCAATCTTATCCATATGTGCATAGAAATGATCGCCGCTGAGGCAAGCAAAGTTAACAATATCGGCCTCTGTCATTGTGCGGCGGGGAGTCAACAGGCTGTCGCCTGGTTGTAGCTCCTCAAAATATTTGCGGAACGGATGAATACGATCTTCTTCGACTTTCGCACCGCGCACCCACTGTTTACTGATAGCGGCAAGCATCGTCGGACTACCCTGAACAGCGGTTCGCTGCATGTAATGTTTCACCGCTCGTAAACCGCCTAATTCTTCACCGCCTCCTGCGCGACCAGGCCCACCATGTACCAGTTGTGGCAGTGGGGAGCCATGCCCGGTGGATTCTTTTGCCGACTCTTCATTGAGGATCTGAATTCGCCCATGCGTACGTGCCGCGTCGGCAATAAACTGACGCGCAATTTGCGGATCAGCCGTCACCAGCGTTCCCGCAAGGCTACCGCCGCCTGCACAAGCCAGTTGCAGAGCATGTCGCTGGTTTTGTGCTGGCATCAGCGTTGCGACAGGGCCAAAGGCTTCTGTTGCATGTACCGCCGGTGTTTCATCCGGCTGCGGACAGTACAATAAGGTTGGCGGGAAGAAGGCACCCGCAGCAGATAAATCCGCCTGACCACCGAGGCGAATCTCGCATCCTGCAGCCAGCAATATGTTCACTTTTTCCTGCACATCGGCACGCTGCTCAGCATTTACCAGTGCGCCCATTTTCACGCCTTCCTGAGCAGGATCACCGACCACGACTTTCTGTAATCGCGCAACCAGAGCATCACTGACAGCATTAACCAATGCCTGCGGCACAATAATCCGCCGGATTGCCGTACATTTTTGCCCGGCTTTTGTGGTCATCTCACGCACAACTTCACGAATAAACAGCGCAAACTCCGGTTGATCCGGGGTGACATCTTCGCCCAGTACGCAGCAGTTCAGGGAATCAGCTTCCATAGTGAAGGGGATAGATTTGGCGACGATATTTGGCTGAACTCGCAGCATCTGTCCGGTCGCCGCTGACCCCGTGAAAGTCACCACATCCTGGCTGTCCAGATGATCCAACAAGTCGCCAGCACTACCGCAGATCAGACTAATTGCGCCTTCGGGAACAAGACCACTATCGACAATTGATTTCACCATCGCCTGAGTCAGTTGGGCCGTCGCGGTAGCTGGTTTGATGATGGCTGGCATTCCGCCCAGCCACGTTGGTGCCAGCTTTTCCAGCATTCCCCAGCAGGGGAAGTTAAAGGCGTTAATATGCACTGCCACGCCTGACTTTGAGGTCAGTAAATGGCGCGCGGCAAATCCACCTTCTTTCGATAAGGGGATCAATTCATCTTCCGGCCACAGCGTATCGTCAGGCAGCTCCCGGCTACCGAGGCTGGCGTAAGTAAATAACGTCCCAATGCCACCTTCAATATCAACCCAACTGTCTGCCCGCGTTGCGCCTGTTTGCGCAGAAAGAGCATAGAAACGCTCTTTTTCACTCAGCAGATGTTTAGCGACCGCTTTAAGCATCGCCGCACGTTCGATAAAGGTCATAGCGCGAAGGGCGGGGGCACCTTTTTCAATGGCAAACTGGCGGGCAGCCGCCATATCAAGACCTTCACTGGTCACTTCCCATAACGCCTCGCCGCTAATAGCGTGGTGAATCAAACGGCTACGGCCCCGGCCAGACTGCCAGGTACCGGATAAGAAACTGGCTAACTGCTGCATCGCTACTCTCCAGATGTTTCACATTTCTGTTGCTAATAGTTAAATCGCGAATCATAAAAAAGCAAGGGATCTTTTAACGAAATGTTAACTATGCGATCTGTATAGCAACTGCGGAAAACATTAATGCACTGATAAATAATGATTTATAAAAATAGGGTGCGAAATCCGTCACAGTTCAAACATACAAAATTTGTGATTTTACTTAACTATTGTGTAACTTTCATAAAACAATGTGATTCGTGTTTTTAATTAATTCACGAAAACTGGAATCGTAAAGGTGATGACGTGACCCAAGAAGAACGCTTTGAGCAACGGATAGCCCAGGAAACGGCTATCGAGCCACAGGACTGGATGCCCGATGCTTACCGAAAGACATTGATCCGCCAGATTGGGCAGCATGCGCACTCCGAGATTGTTGGTATGTTGCCTGAAGGTAACTGGATCACTCGCGCACCAACCTTGCGGCGTAAAGCCATTCTGTTGGCCAAAGTGCAGGATGAAGCCGGTCATGGTCTGTATCTCTATAGCGCCGCCGAAACACTGGGCTGCGCCAGAGAAGACATCTACCAAAAAATGCTCGACGGACGGATGAAATATTCCTCCATCTTTAATTATCCGACATTGAGTTGGGCTGATATCGGTGTTATCGGCTGGCTGGTGGATGGCGCAGCGATCGTCAATCAGGTGGCGTTATGCCGCACTTCTTATGGCCCGTATGCCAGAGCAATGGTGAAAATCTGCAAAGAAGAGAGTTTTCACCAGCGTCAGGGGTTTGAAGCCTGCATGGCACTGGCGCAGGGCAGCGAAGCTCAAAAGCAGATGTTGCAAGACGCCATTAACCGTTTCTGGTGGCCAGCCTTAATGATGTTCGGGCCAAACGATGATAACTCGCCAAACAGCGCCAGAAGTCTCACCTGGAAAATCAAACGTTTCACCAACGACGAACTCCGCCAGCGTTTCGTGGATAACACCGTTCCACAGGTTGAAATGCTCGGTATGACCGTTCCTGACCCGGATCTGCATTTTGACACTGAAAGCGGTCACTACCGCTTTGGTGAGATCGACTGGCAGGAGTTTAACGAAGTAATTAACGGTCGCGGAATTTGTAATCAGGAGAGGCTCGACGCCAAACGTAAAGCCTGGGAAGAAGGTACCTGGGTACGGGAAGCAGCGCTGGCCCATGCACAAAAACAACATGCCCGTAAGGTCGCATAAGGAGATTCAAAATGAGTAATGTTTACTGGCCGTTATACGAAGTTTTCGTGCGTGGCAAACAGGGCTTATCACACCGCCATGTTGGCAGTTTACATGCTGCCGATGAGCGGATGGCACTGGAAAATGCCCGTGATGCTTACACCCGTCGTAGCGAAGGATGTTCAATTTGGGTGGTGAAGGCGAGTGAAATTGTTGCCTCGCAACCGGAAGAACGCGGTGAATTTTTTGATCCGGCTGAAAGCAAGGTCTATCGCCATCCAACGTTTTACACCATCCCTGATGGCATTGAGCACATGTGAGGTCGGAAATGAATCAGTTAACGGCTTACACCTTGCGCCTGGGCGATAACTGCCTGGTGCTCTCCCAGCGGTTGGGTGAATGGTGCGGTCACGCACCGGAACTGGAAATCGATCTCGCACTGGCAAACATTGGCCTCGATTTATTAGGTCAGGCACGCAACTTCTTATCGTATGCCGCTGAATTAGCGGGAGAAGGCGATGAAGATACCCTGGCCTTCACCCGAGACGAGCGCCAGTTCAGCAACTTATTGTTGGTTGAACAACCAAACGGCAATTTTGCCGACACCATTGCACGCCAGTATTTCATCGATGCATGGCATGTGGCGCTCTTTACCCGTCTGATGGAAAGCCGTGATCCGCAACTGGCGGCGATTTCTGCCAAAGCAATTAAAGAAGCGCGCTATCACCTGCGTTTTAGTCGTGGCTGGCTGGAGCGACTGGGCAATGGTACTGACGTATCAGGGCAAAAGATGCAGCAGGCCATCAACAAGTTGTGGCGTTTTACCGCCGAACTGTTCGATGCCGACGAGATTGATATTGCACTGAGTGAAGAAGGTATTGCGGTTGATCCACGCACTTTACGCGCAGCGTGGGAAGCCGAAGTTTTTGCCGGGATCAACGAAGCCACATTGAACGTACCGCAAGAGCAGGCGTATCGCACTGGCGGTAAAAAAGGACTGCATACCGAACACCTTGGACCCATGCTGGCAGAAATGCAGTATCTCCAGCGTGTCTTGCCCGGTCAGCAATGGTAACAGAGGAGATGGGTATGCAACGTCTGGCCACCATTGCACCGCCACAGGTTCATGAGATATGGGCGCTACTCAGCCAGATCCCGGACCCGGAGATCCCGGTGCTGACCATTACTGATTTAGGCATGGTGCGTAATGTGACACAGATGGGAGAAGGATGGGTGATCGGCTTTACGCCGACATATTCCGGTTGTCCGGCAACGGAACATTTGATTGGCGCGATACGTGAGGCAATGACAACCAACGGGTTTACCCCCGTTCAGGTTGTGCTGCAACTCGACCCGGCATGGACCACCGACTGGATGACCCCCGATGCCCGTGAGCGTCTGCGAGAGTATGGCATTAGCCCGCCCGCCGGACACAGTTGCCATGCCCATTTGCCGCCAGAAGTACGTTGCCCGCGCTGCGCCAGCGTCCATACCACACTTATCAGTGAATTTGGTTCCACGGCCTGCAAAGCATTGTACCGCTGCGATAGTTGCCGCGAACCTTTCGATTATTTCAAATGTATTTGAGGATGCCATGACAACGTTTCATTCCTTAACAGTGGCAAAAGTCGAGTCGGAAACCCGTGATGCGGTGACCATTACCTTTGCGGTGCCCCAGCCTTTGCAGGAGGCGTATCGCTTTCGCCCCGGTCAACATTTGACCTTAAAAGCCAGCTTTGATGGTGAAGAATTACGCCGTTGTTACTCCATTTGCCGCAGCTATCTGCCTGGCGAAATTAGTGTGGCGGTGAAAGCCATTGAAGGCGGACGTTTCTCCCGCTATGCCCGCGAACACATCCGCCAGGGTATGACGCTGGAGGTCATGGTGCCGCAGGGGCATTTCGGCTATCAGCCGCAGGCCGAACGCCAGGGGCGCTATCTGGCAATTGCAGCAGGATCAGGTATTACGCCAATGCTGGCGATTATCGCCACCACTTTACAAACCGAGCCTGAAAGTCAGTTCACCCTGATCTACGGTAACCGTACCAGCCAGAGCATGATGTTTCGCCAGGCACTGGCAGACCTGAAAGACAAATATCCTCAGCGTTTACAGTTGTTGTGCATTTTCAGTCAGGAAACCCTCGACAGCGATCTGCTTCACGGGCGTATTGACGGTGAAAAATTACAGTCACTTGGGGCCTCGCTCATTAATTTTCGTCTTTATGATGAGGCATTTATTTGTGGTCCGGCGGCGATGATGGATGACGCGGAAACCGCCTTAAAAGCACTGGGAATGCCAGATAAAACCATTCATCTGGAGCGGTTTAATACGCCTGGCACGCGCGTCAAACGTAGCGTTAACGTGCAAAGTGACGGACAAAAAGTGACTGTACGTCAGGATGGGCGGGATCGGGAAATCGTGCTTAATGCCGACGATGAAAGCATTCTCGATGCGGCATTGCGCCAGGGGGCGGATCTGCCCTATGCCTGCAAAGGCGGCGTCTGTGCGACCTGCAAATGCAAAGTGCTGCGTGGCAAAGTGGCGATGGAAACCAATTACAGTCTGGAACCGGATGAACTGGCCGCAGGTTATGTGTTGAGTTGCCAGGCACTGCCGCTGACCAGCGATGTGGTGGTTGACTTTGACGCGAAGGGGATGGCATGAGCGAACTGATCGTCAGCCGTCAGCAACGAGTATTGTTGCTGACCCTTAACCGTCCCGCCGCACGTAATGCGCTAAATAATGCCCTGCTGATGCAACTGGTAAATGAACTGGAAGCTGCGGCTATCGATACCAGCATTTCGGTCTGTGTGATTACCGGTAATGCACGCTTTTTTGCCGCCGGAGCAGATCTTAACGAAATGGCAGAAAAAGATCTCGCGGCCACCTTAAACGATACACGCCCGCAGCTATGGGCGCGATTGCAGGCCTTTAATAAACCACTTATCGCAGCCGTCAACGGTTACGCGCTTGGGGCGGGTTGCGAACTGGCATTGTTGTGCGATGTGGTGGTTGCCGGAGAGAACGCGCGTTTTGGGTTGCCGGAAATCACTCTCGGCATCATGCCTGGCGCAGGCGGAACGCAACGTTTAATCCGTAGTGTCGGTAAATCGTTAGCCAGCAAAATGGTGCTGAGCGGAGAAAGTATCACCGCCCAGCAAGCACAGCAGGCCGGGCTGGTTAGCGACGTCTTCCCCAGCGATTTAACCCTCGAATACGCCTTACAGCTGGCATCGAAAATGGCACGTCACTCGCCGCTGGCCTTACAAGCGGCAAAGCAAGCGCTGCGCCAGTCGCAGGAAGTGGCTTTGCAAGCCGGACTTGCCCAGGAGCGACAGTTATTCACCTTGCTGGCGGCAACAGAAGATCGTCATGAAGGCATCTCCGCTTTCTTACAAAAACGCACGCCCGACTTTAAAGGACGCTAATGATGGAATTCATCCTCAGTCATGTAGAAAAGGGCGTGATGACACTAACGCTCAACCGCCCGGAACGCCTGAACAGTTTTAATGATGAGATGCACGCACAACTGGCAGAGTGCCTGAAACAGGTCGAGCGCGACGACACTATCCGTTGCCTGTTACTTACAGGTGCCGGGCGCGGATTTTGTGCTGGTCAGGATCTTAACGATCGTAACGTTGATCCCACAGGCCCCGCACCGGATTTAGGGATGTCAGTTGAACGTTTCTATAACCCACTGGTACGTCGCCTGGCAAAACTGCCAAAACCGGTGATCTGTGCAGTCAATGGCGTGGCGGCAGGGGCAGGCGCAACACTGGCACTGGGGTGCGACATCGTTATTGCTGCCCGTTCAGCAAAATTCGTCATGGCGTTTAGTAAGTTAGGCTTAATACCCGATTGCGGTGGAACCTGGTTACTGCCACGCGTTGCCGGACGAGCGCGCGCCATGGGGTTGGCACTGCTGGGAAATCAACTGAGTGCTGAACAGGCGCACGAATGGGGGATGATCTGGCAGGTTGTTGATGATGAAACGCTGGCAGATACCGCGCAACAGCTGGCACGGCATCTGGCGACACAACCGACATTTGGTCTTGGACTTATCAAGCAAGCGATAAATAGCGCTGAAACCAATACGCTCGATACGCAACTGGATCTGGAACGTGACTATCAGCGACTTGCCGGACGGAGCGCAGATTATCGTGAAGGTGTCAGTGCGTTCCTGGCTAAACGCTCACCGCAGTTCACGGGGAAATAGCAAGATGATAAATGTGCAAACTGTGGCAGTGATTGGGAGCGGCACCATGGGGGCAGGCATTGCTGAAGTTGCCGCCAGTCATGGACATCAGGTTTTACTGTATGACATTTCTGCTGAAGCGCTGACCCGCGCAATCGACGGGATACACGCGCGGCTAAATTCACGCGTGACGCGGGGAAAACTGACTGCTGAAACCTGTGAACGCACATTGAAACGCCTGATCCCGGTGACCGATATTCACGCGCTGGCAGCTGCGGACCTGGTCATTGAAGCGGCGTCTGAACGTCTGGAAGTCAAAAAAGCGCTCTTTGCACAGCTGGCGGAAGTTTGCCCGCCACAAACGCTATTGACCACTAACACTTCGTCAATCTCTATAACCGCGATTGCTGCGGAGATAAAAAATCCTGAACGTGTTGCGGGGCTGCATTTTTTTAACCCGGCACCGGTGATGAAGTTGGTGGAGGTGGTCAGTGGGCTGGCAACGGCGGCGGAAGTTGTTGAGCAGTTGTGTGAACTAACGTTGAGTTGGGGTAAGCAGCCTGTGCGCTGTCATTCGACTCCTGGATTTATCGTTAACCGTGTTGCGCGTCCTTATTATTCCGAGGCCTGGCGGGCACTGGAAGAGCAGGTTGCTGCACCAGAAGTGATTGACGCTGCACTTCGCGATGGCGCTGGTTTCCCGATGGGGCCGCTGGAATTAACCGATCTGATTGGTCAGGACGTCAATTTTGCTGTCACCTGTTCGGTGTTTAACGCTTTCTGGCAGGAGCGTCGTTTTTTACCTTCGCTGGTGCAACAGGAACTGGTGATTGGTGGACGGTTGGGCAAGAAAAGTGGGCTGGGCGTGTACGACTGGCGCGCGGAACGTGAGGCAGTTGTTGGCCTGGAAGCGGTAAGCGACAGTTTTAGCCCAATGAAAGTAGAAAAGAAAAGTGACGGTGTCACGGAAATTGACGATGTTTTATTGATTGAGACACAAGGCGAGACGGCACAGGCGCTGGCAATACGACTGGCACGCCCGGTGGTAGTGATCGATAAAATGGCGGGCAAGGTGGTGACCATTGCTGCTGCAGCGGTGAACCCGGACTCAGCGACCCGCAAGGCCATTTATTACCTGCAACAGCAGGGCAAAACAGTGCTGCAAATTGCAGATTACCCAGGAATGCTGATTTGGCGAACGGTAGCAATGATCATCAATGAAGCCCTTGATGCGCTTCAAAAAGGCGTGGCCTCTGAACAGGATATCGATACCGCCATGCGTCTTGGGGTGAATTATCCATATGGCCCACTTGCCTGGGGAGCGCAACTTGGCTGGCAGCGAATATTAAGGCTCCTTGAAAATCTACAGCATCACTATGGCGAAGAACGCTATCGCCCATGTTCATTGCTGCGCCAACGGGCGCTTCTGGAGAGCGGTTATGAGTCATAAGGCCTGGCAAAATGCCCATGCAATGTATGAGAACGATGCCTGCGCCAAAGCGCTTGGCATCGACATTATCTCAATGGATGAAGGCTTTGCTGTAGTGACCATGACCGTCACTGCACAAATGCTTAACGGTCATCAAAGTTGCCACGGCGGGCAGCTATTTTCACTGGCTGATACTGCCTTTGCCTACGCCTGCAATAGCCAGGGGCTGGCAGCCGTCGCTTCTGCCTGCACGATTGATTTTTTGCGTCCAGGCTTTGCCGGAGACACCTTAACTGCTACTGCGCAGGTACGTCATCAGGGCAAGCAAACCGGTGTTTACGACATCGAAATTGTTAACCAACAACAAAAAACGGTTGCGCTGTTTCGCGGTAAATCTCACCGCATCGGCGGCACCATTACAGGAGAAGCCTGATGCGTGAAGCCTTTATTTGTGACGGAATTCGTACGCCAATTGGTCGCTACGGCGGGGCATTATCAAGTGTTCGGGCTGATGATCTGGCTGCTATCCCTTTGCGGGAACTGCTGGTGCGAAACCCGCGTCTCGATGCGGAGTGTATCGATGATGTGATCCTCGGCTGTGCTAATCAGGCGGGAGAAGATAACCGTAACGTAGCCCGGATGGCGACTTTACTGGCGGGGCTGCCGCAGAGTGTTTCCGGCACAACCATTAACCGCTTGTGTGGTTCCGGGCTGGACGCACTGGGGTTTGCCGCACGGGCGATTAAAGCGGGCGATGGCGATTTGCTGATCGCCGGTGGCGTGGAGTCAATGTCACGGGCACCGTTTGTTATGGGCAAGGCAGCCAGTGCATTTTCTCGTCAGGCTGAGATGTTCGATACCACTATTGGCTGGCGATTTGTGAACCCGCTCATGGCTCAGCAATTTGGAACTGACAGCATGCCGGAAACGGCAGAGAATGTAGCTGAACTGTTAAAAATCTCACGAGAAGATCAAGATAGTTTTGCGCTACGCAGTCAGCAACGTACGGCAAAAGCGCAATCCTCAGGCATTCTGGCTGAGGAGATTGTTCCGGTTGTGTTGAAAAACAAGAAAGGTGTTGTAACAGAAATACAACATGATGAGCATCTGCGCCCGGAAACGACGCTGGAACAGTTACGTGGGTTAAAAGCACCATTTCGTGCCAATGGGGTGATTACCGCAGGCAATGCTTCCGGGGTGAATGACGGAGCCGCTGCGTTGATTATTGCCAGTGAACAGATGGCAGCAGCGCAAGGACTGACACCGCGGGCGCGTATCGTAGCCATGGCAACCGCCGGGGTGGAACCGCGCCTGATGGGGCTTGGTCCGGTGCCTGCAACTCGCCGGGTGCTGGAACGCGCAGGGCTGAGTATTCACGATATGGACGTGATTGAACTGAACGAAGCGTTCGCGGCCCAGGCGTTGGGTGTACTACGCGAATTGGGGCTGCCTGATGATGCCCCACATGTTAACCCCAACGGAGGCGCTATCGCCTTAGGCCATCCGTTGGGAATGAGTGGTGCCCGCCTGGCACTGGCTGCCAGCCATGAGCTGCATCGGCGTAACGGTCGTTACGCATTGTGCACCATGTGCATCGGTGTCGGTCAGGGCATCGCCATGATTCTGGAGCGTGTTTGAGCATATCAACCTGCGAGTACCCTACAATGATAACCAATACAAAGCTTGACCCGATTGAAACCGCGTCTGTTGATGAGTTACAGGCGTTGCAAACACAGCGTCTGAAATGGACGCTCAAACACGCGTATGAAAATGTGCCGATGTATCGGCGCAAATTCGACGCAGCAGGCGTACATCCTGATGATTTCAGGGAACTTTCAGACCTGCGTAAATTTCCCTGTACCACCAAACAGGATCTGCGCGACAACTATCCCTTTGACACCTTTGCCGTGCCAATGGAACAAGTGGTGCGCATTCATGCTTCTTCGGGAACCACAGGTAAACCGACAGTTGTCGGCTATACGCAAAACGATATTGATAACTGGGCCAATATTGTAGCGCGTTCTTTGCGTGCGGCAGGGGGCTCGCCCAAAGACAAAATTCATGTTGCCTATGGTTACGGCCTGTTTACTGGTGGGCTGGGTGCGCACTATGGTGCCGAACGTCTGGGCGCTACGGTGATCCCGATGTCTGGCGGGCAGACGGAAAAACAAGCGCAACTGATCCGTGATTTTCAACCAGATATGATCATGGTTACGCCATCTTATTGCCTTAACCTGATTGAAGAGCTGGAGCGGCAGTTGGGCGGTGATGCCAGCGGTTGCTCGCTGCGGGTTGGAGTATTTGGTGCTGAGCCGTGGACACAGGCCATGCGTAAAGAGATTGAGCGTCGCCTGGGGATCACCGCACTGGATATTTATGGCCTGTCAGAAGTGATGGGGCCGGGGGTGGCGATGGAGTGTCTGGAAACTACCGACGGCCCAACCATTTGGGAAGATCATTTCTATCCTGAAATTGTTAATCCTCATGACGGCACACCGCTTGCCGATGGTGAACATGGCGAACTGTTATTCACCACGCTGACCAAAGAAGCATTGCCGGTCATTCGTTACCGCACGCGTGATTTAACCCGACTGTTACCAGGAACGGCGCGGACTATGCGCCGCATGGATCGCATCAGCGGACGCAGCGATGACATGTTGATTATTCGCGGTGTAAATGTCTTTCCGTCACAACTGGAAGAAGAGATTGTCAAATTCGAACATTTATCGCCGCATTACCAACTGGAGGTGAACCGCCGGGGGCATCTTGATTCACTTTCTGTGAAAGTGGAGTTGAAAGAAAGTAGCCTGACATTGACGCATGAGCAGCGTTGCCAGGTATGCCACCAGCTGCGCCATCGGATTAAGTCGATGGTGGGGATCTCTACCGATGTGATGATCGTTAACTGTGGCAGTATCCCGCGTTCAGAAGGCAAGGCGTGTCGGGTGTTTGATCTGCGCAATATTGTTGGTGCCTGACGTATCGTCTGGCCCTGGTGGGGTAAAGCGCCAGGGCCAGAAGTCGATACGACCTGTGCTATGATTCATAAATCACAACAATAACAACAGACTGAAGCGAATGAGTAAACTTGATACTTTTATCCAACATGCTGTAAACGCTGTTCCGGTCAGTGGCACATCTTTGATCTCCTCTCTGTATGGTGATTCGCTTTCCCATCGTGGTGGTGAAATCTGGTTGGGTAGTCTGGCTGCTTTGCTGGAAGGGCTGGGATTTGGTGAGCGTTTCGTGCGCACCGCTTTGTTTCGTCTTAATAAAGAAGGCTGGCTGGATGTTTCCCGCATCGGGCGACGCAGTTTCTATAGCCTCAGTGATAAAGGCTTGCGCCTGACGCGACGGGCAGAAAGTAAAATTTATCGCGCAGAGCAACCTGCATGGGATGGTAAATGGCTCCTGTTGCTCTCGGAAGGTTTAGATAAAACGACGCTGGCTGATGTCAAAAAGCAGTTGATCTGGCAAGGTTTTGGCGCACTGGCACCCAGCCTGATGGCATCGCCGTCGCAAAAACTGGCCGATGTACAGGCACTTTTGCATGAAGCGGGGGTGGCGGATAACGTGATTTGTTTTGAAGCGCAAATACCACTGGCGCTTTCTCGCGCAGCACTGCGTGCCAGAGTAGAAGAGTGCTGGCATTTAACTGAACAAAATGCCATGTACGAAACCTTTATTCAGTCATTCCGCCCGCTGGTGCCGCTGTTAAAAGAGGCGGCAGACGAGTTAACCCCGGAGCGGGCATTTCATATTCAGCTTTTACTGATCCATTTTTATCGCCGTGTCGTCCTTAAAGACCCATTGTTGCCGGAGGAGTTGCTTCCGGCACACTGGGCAGGGCATACGGCACGTCAGCTGTGTATCAACATTTATCAGCGCGTAGCGCCTGCTGCTTTAGCGTTCGTTAGTGAAAAAGGTGAAACCTCGGTCGGTGAACTGCCTGCGCCGGGAAGCCTGTATTTTCAACGTTTTGGCGGCTTGAATATTGAACAGGAGGCGTTATGCCAATTTATCAGATAGACGGTCTGACTCCGGTTGTGCCAGAAGAGAGTTTTGTCCATCCGACAGCGGTATTGATCGGCGATGTTATTCTCGGCAAGGGCGTTTACGTTGGGCCAAATGCCAGTCTGCGTGGCGATTTTGGTTGTATCGTGGTGAAAGATGGCGCGAACATTCAGGATAATTGCGTTATGCACGGTTTTCCCGAGCAGGATACTGTCGTTGAAGAAGATGGACATATTGGTCATAGCGCTATCCTTCACGGCTGCATTATCCGCCGCAATGCATTAGTGGGAATGAACGCGGTAGTGATGGACGGTGCGGTGATTGGCGAGAACAGCATTGTTGGCGCATCCGCATTTGTGAAAGCCAAAGCAGAAATGCCTGCTAATTACCTGATTGTCGGCAGCCCGGCGAAAGCGATTCGTGAACTTAGTGAGCAGGAGCTGGCATGGAAAAAGCAGGGTACGCATGAGTATCAGGTGCTGGTGACACGCTGTAAGCAGACGTTACATCAAGTCGAGCCATTGCGGGAAATTGAACCTGGCAGGAAACGCCTGGTATTTGATGAGAATCTGCGACCGAAACAGTAACGTCCTGATGCTGGACGTTCTAATTTTTAGCATGTGATCCCTAAACCGCAACGCTGATACAGGTTGCGGTTTTTTTATTGCCGGATGCGGCGCTTGACGCGTTTTGTTTTGGTGTCTTTCAGGATAACAGAGCAACTCATCCAGTAATCTTGTTTACACCTTCGCATTATTTATCTCTTTTCGTTTCTATACTGATTTTTCTTAATCCGTTTTATTACAGGGCAGGGTGCGATGAGCAGCAACACATTTACTCTCGGTACAAAATCCGTTAACCGTCTTGGTTATGGCGCGATGCAACTGGCAGGTCCTGGAGTTTTTGGCCCCCCACGAGATCGCCACGTCGCTATAACCGTGCTGCGTGAGGCGCTGGCATTGGGCGTCAATCATATTGATACCAGCGACTTTTATGGTCCGCACGTCACCAATCAGATTATCCGCGAAGCGCTTTATCCTTACTCTGACGACCTGACAATTGTCACTAAAATTGGTGCGCGGCGTGGAGAGGACGCATCCTGGTTGCCCGCATTTTCTCCGGCAGAGCTGCAAAAAGCGGTGCACGATAATCTACGTAATCTCGGGCTGGACGTGCTGGATGTGGTTAACCTGCGCGTTATGATGGGGGATGGTCATGGCCCAGCGGAAGGATCGATTGAGGCCAGCCTGACCGTGCTGGCAGAGATGCAACAACAAGGCCTGGTAAAACATATTGGCCTGAGCAACGTCACACCGACGCAGGTTGCAGAGGCGCGCAAGATTGCCGAAATTGTCTGTGTGCAAAACGAATACAACATCGCGCACCGTGCTGATGATGCAATGATTGATGCTTTGGCCCACGATGGCATTGCCTACGTGCCGTTCTTCCCGCTCGGGGGCTTTACACCGCTGCAATCGTCCACACTTTCCGATGTTGCTGCGAGCCTGGGTGCAACACCAATGCAGGTGGCGCTGGCGTGGCTGTTACAGCGTTCACCGAATATTTTGCTGATCCCAGGGACGTCTTCGGTTGCGCATTTACGGGAGAATATGGCTGCTGAAAAATTGCAACTTTCTGAGGAAGTGTTGTCTACGTTGGATGGTATTTCGCGAGAATAACGAATATACAAAAGGGAAAGATGCATTTCCCTTTTGTTTCTTTTTTAATGGCATGGAGTGCATATGTTTAAGGCCAGGATTTGCGGCTGGATAGGTTTACTTCCCCTGTTTATGCTGAGTCTTCCAGTACAGGCGGAACTTCGATGTGTTGCAAATGCAGTTGATATTGAAAAATTTTTTTCTGCGGCTACCGCTGAAGATAAACAACAAGTTGAACAAGCTATCAACAGTAGCGTGAATCTTGTCCCCTTCGGTTTATCTGCATCGGACTGGAAAGTGCATCGTGGCGATTTAGTGGTAGAAGGTAATATAGAGAGTAATCAAAAATTGATTGTTCTTGGCAATTTGACAGTCAAAGGAAATATTTCCACTTTCTCTCTTTCTAATCCATGGGTTATTCTCGGTAACGTGACGGCAACGAATATAGTTACGGATTCACCACTGTTAATTACCGGTTCGATAAATGCAAGTGGACTGGTATTTATCGACTCATATTACGATAATCCGTCTACGATTAAGGGGAGTATTAATGCGCGTGGGATATTTATCAATGACATAATTGCACCTGTTGTTGCGTCTTCGACAAATAGTGAATTCATGGTCCGTGCGAGTGACAAAAATGACACTGAAAATGTCAAAAAAGCGCTGATGATAATAAATCCTGATGCATATTATTGGGGTCTAATAAATGATGAAGATGCTCTGAAAGAAATTTTTAAGCGAAGCAATATTCGCATGGCAGGGAATGTCTGTAATCAGATGAAAAAAGAAGCGCTGTTTCGCCCTAAGCCTTCTCCTGAGTTAGTGCAGGAATTGCAAATGCTGGATGAAGGCAACGTTGCTGCATTTGAAGGACGAGATATTGCGACATTTGATCTTGCCATAATCCGAACTCTCCCAAGGCTTAAAGGAATTTCAGCTAACCTACGCAAACAACTTATTAATAGCAATGATGAACAAACGATTGAAAGTATGGCGAGATATATGCCTGACAATGAGATTCTGGAGTTGACCGATCAGCAATTGGGTTACCAGCCTGTTGTTCTGGGGTTGCTCGACCGTGAACCGCTCTCTGTCGAAATAATGACGCGAATGAGTCGTCTACCTGATGGTGTCGGTCCGTTGAATCTTGCGCTACGTGAAAATCTCCCTCTGGATATCGTAATGACTCTGGCGAAAAGAGATTGGGATATGATCATTCAGGAGCTTTATAAAGATGCGTGGTTATTGCCTGAATCCATTATTGATGGCTATATCCGCAGTGATGATTCCTCTATTCGTCAGGTCGGTGCTGGAGGACAACTCACCTACAATCAGGCAATGCAGTTGGCGAACGATTCATCAAACAATGTTGTCACAAGCTTAGCGTTCAAGCTGGCAGAGATGAAACACCATGGTCAATTATTGCGGATGACGCCACAAGAGAGTGACAAAGTTGCAGCCTATTTATACCAAAAATTCGAGAATGACGATGATCTAATACGTGTGTTATTTTTAGCATTGCCAGATAACTTACAGTTTAATTTTGTTAAAAGGATGGAGAAAAAATCCCCTGCCTACTTTTGCTGTCGGGATATGCAGGTAATTCACTCTGACGCTGCTCTACAACGGTTATTGACACGTTTCAACGATCCTGAGGGGTGGAGTAATCTGGCGAAAAATCAGTATCTGAGCACGTCGATGAAACAAAAAATTTGGCAACGTGCTTTATCGCATCGGAAAAATAATCCGAAAGCAGATTCAGCTGCGTATGAAACCAGCGCTGATATGATTTTGTCTGAACTTATCAGCCACGGTGAAGTTGATGATCAGATGCTATTAAATGCCACAGCCCTGATACGTTTGGAAGACTGGGACTTTTTAGAGAGTGCATTAGTTAGTTGGGATAATTTACCCGCTGTTGTCCTCAAGGAATTACAGCAAAATACGCCACGCAATGATATTTGGGCGAAGTTTTTTCTGAGGCAGGAAAACAGCTCCCGTGCGCAGGTTGATGAAGCATTACGCGTCTATTATGCACTCGACCCCGATGCGTTAGCACAACTGGATGTACTGGCAAAACAACCGGATCGTATATGGTGGAGTACACTGGCGAAAAGCAATCTCACATTTTTCAAGTTCGGCGCACTTAACAACCGCCACACACCGCCTGCAGTACTGGCGGCAGAAATTGATCCCGAGTGGTGGATTGTGGCGATGAATAATCCCCGTTTTCCAGTTGATGTATTAAAGGCGAGGCTGAAACGTGATCCTTTGCTGGCGTTAGAGCTTGTTAACCCTGAACTGGATTTAGTCCGCCAGCTGGCGCTTAACGGTAAGACGCGCGCAATACGGGAACAAGCGATGAGAAAACTTAATGAGTTGTATTGAATAACAGCGTAAGAATTTTTAACCACTTGATTTATTGGGGATAATCATTCCTGACAGTGAGTCCCCAATACCTTGATATATTCTGAATTTTTAATGAAGCGGCGTGTTGCGATATCTCCGTCAGGGGAATTGATGCACCATAGCGCAAACCGAATTATCAAGGATTGATAATGACGCTCTACCAGATAAAACCGCTCTTTCAGACGCTATTAAGACCGACGATGTTTTGGCTTTATAAGCACCATGTTACAGCGAATCACATCACTCTTGCTGCACTGGCGCTTTCTCTTATTACCGGATTGCTGTTGATGTTGGTCGCACAACCCATCCTCTTTTTGCTATTGCCCATTGTGCTTTTTATCCGTATGGCGCTCAATGCGCTGGATGGCATGTTGGCGCGTGAGTGCAATCAGCAAACACGTCTGGGGGCGATTTTGAATGAGACTGGCGATGTTATTTCCGATATTGCGCTCTATTTACCGTTTTTATTTTTACCGGAAAGTAACGCATCACTCGTGATACTCATGTTATTTTGCACCATATTGACCGAGTTTTGCGGTTTACTCGCGCAGACGATTAACGGTGTTCGCAGTTATGCCGGTCCATTTGGCAAAAGCGATCGCGCGTTAATATTTGGTCTGTGGGGTCTGGCCGTTGCCATTTATCCACAGTGGATGCAATGGAATAATCTTTTATGGAGCATTGCTTCAATTCTGCTTCTCTGGACTGCGATTAATCGTTGTCGGAGTGTGCTCCTGATGAGCGCTGAAAGATAATGCTGGAAAAGTCTCTGGCAACACTTTTCGCGTTGTTAATTTTAGCAACGCTGATAAACCGTTTTCTGGTATGGCGGTCACCGGAGAGAAAAGGGGATGAAGTTACATTACGTATTCGTACCTGGTGGGGTATCGTCATTTGTTTTTCACTGGTGATTTCAGGTCCACGCTGGATGACGTTGACGTTTTTTGCGCTGATAAGTTTTCTGGCATTGAAAGAATATTGTACGCTTATATCCGTACATTTTCCGCGTTGGTTATATTTGGTTATTCCTCTTAACAATTTGCTTATCGGTTTTAATTGCTTTGAGCTGTTTCTGTTATTTATACCTTTGACTGGGTTTCTGATATTAGCCACCTGGCGAGTTTTTGTGGGTGATCCCTCCGGTTTTCTGCATATCGTGAGCGCCATCTTTTGGGGCTGGATAATGACCGTTTTCGCCTTGAGTCATGCCGCCTGGCTATTAATGTTGCCAACCATAAATATCCAGGGCGGGGCGTTACTGGTGTTATTTCTTTTGGCGTTAACAGAGTCAAACGATATTGCACAGTATTTATGGGGGAAATCCTGCGGCAGAAGAAAAGTGGTCCCCAAAGTCAGCCCGGGAAAAACGCTGGAAGGTCTGGTGGGGGGCGTAATCACCACCATGATTGCGTCACTGATTATTGGACCGTTGCTGACACCGCTAAATACATTACAGGCATTATTAGCGGGTTTGTTAATTGGTATTAGTGGTTTTTGCGGCGATGTAGTTATGTCAGCCGTCAAACGAGATGTGGGTGTTAAAGATAGCGGAAAGCTATTACCAGGACATGGCGGACTCCTTGACAGGATTGACTCATTAATTTTCACCGCTCCGGTATTTTTTTATTTTATTCGCTACTGCTGTTACTGAAGGAAAACAGAGAAAATGGAAAATTCACGCATCCCTGGGGAACATTTTTTTACCACCAGTGATAATACAGCGTTGTTTTATCGGCACTGGCCCACTTTACAGCCAGGGGCGAAAAAGGTCATCGTCTTATTTCATCGCGGGCATGAACATTCTGGTCGTCTACAACATCTCGTTGATGAACTGGCGATGCGAGATACTGCTTTTTATGCCTGGGATGCCCGAGGGCATGGAAAAAGTTCGGGGCCGCGTGGTTATAGCCTATCTCTTGCGCGTTCAGTGCGGGATGTCGATGAATTTGTCCGTTTTGCTGCCAGCGACAGCCAGGTTGGACTGGAAGAGGTGGTAGTGATCGCGCAAAGCGTCGGCGCAGTGCTGGTTGCCACATGGATTCATGATTATGCACCTGCAATTCGCGGGCTGGTGCTGGCTTCTCCGGCCTTTAAGGTTAAATTGTATGTGCCGCTGGCACGTCCTGCGCTGGCGTTATGGCATCGTCTGCGTGGTCTGTTTTTTATTAATTCCTATGTGAAAGGACGCTATTTGACCCACGATCGGCAACGGGGGGCGAGTTTCAATAATGATCCGCTGATCACACGGGCGATTGCCGTTAATATCTTGCTCGATCTCTACAAAACGTCTGAACGTATTATTAGAGATGCGGCGGCGATTACGCTCCCCACGCAACTTCTGATATCAGGCGATGACTATGTGGTGCATCGCCAACCGCAGATTGATTTTTATCAGAGATTACGTAGCCCTCTGAAAGAGCTGCATCTGCTGCCAGGCTTTTATCACGACACGTTGGGTGAAGAGAACAGGGCGCTGGCATTTGAAAAAATGCAAAGCTTTATTAGTCGTTTATATGCTAACAAATCGCAAAAATTTGATTATCAGCATGAAGACTGCACAGGACCATCAGCGGATCGATGGCGGCTACTTTCTGGTGGACCCGTGCCATTATCGCCGGTTGATTTAGCGTATCGCTTTATGCGAAAGGCGATGAAATTGTTCGGGACGCACTCTTCGGGCCTGCATCTCGGAATGAGCACCGGCTTTGATTCAGGCAGTTCGCTGGATTATGTCTATCAAAATCAACCGCAAGGTAGTAACGCATTCGGGCGTTTAGTCGACAAAATCTACCTGAACAGTGTTGGCTGGCGCGGTATTCGCCAGCGCAAAACCCATTTACAAATACTGATTAAACAAGCCGTTGCCGATCTCCACGCCAAAGGTTTAGCCGTCCGCGTGGTTGACATTGCCGCAGGGCATGGGCGCTATGTACTGGATGCGCTGGCAAACGAGCCTGCCGTAAGCGATATTTTGTTACGTGATTACAGCGAGTTAAATGTTGCACAGGGGCAAGAGATGATTGCTCAACGGGGAATGTCTGGGCGGGTGCGTTTTGAACAGGGCGATGCGTTTAACCCGGAGGAACTCAGCGCGTTAACTCCGCGGCCTACGCTGGCGATTGTCTCTGGCCTGTATGAGCTTTTTCCCGAAAATGAGCAGGTAAAAAACTCACTCGCAGGTCTTGCCAATGCCATCGAACCGGGCGGCATTCTCATCTACACCGGGCAGCCGTGGCACCCTCAACTGGAGATGATTGCCGGGGTGTTAACCAGTCATAAAGATGGTAAACCGTGGGTAATGCGCGTGCGTTCGCAAGGGGAGATGGATTCACTCGTGCGTGATGCCGGATTTGATAAATGCACACAACGGATTGATGAGTGGGGTATTTTTACGGTTTCGATGGCGGTGCGTCGTGATAACTGAACGTCGGAACGTATTGCTACAAGGCGCTGGCTGGTTATTGTTGCTGGCCCCGTTTTTCTTCTTCACCTATGGATCTCTTAATCAGTTCACCGCGGTTCAGGACCTTAACAGCCATGATATCCCCAGTCAGGTATTCGGTTGGGAAACGGCGATCCCTTTTCTTCCCTGGACTATTGTTCCTTACTGGAGTCTGGATCTTTTATATGGATTTTCGCTGTTCGTTTGTAGCACGACATTCGAACAGCGCCGACTTGTCCACCGGCTTATTCTGGCAACGGTAATGGCCTGCTGCGGTTTTTTGCTCTATCCGCTGAAGTTTAGTTTTATCCGTCCTGAAGTGAGTGGGGTGACGGGATGGCTATTTTCGCAACTTGAACTGTTTGATCTGCCTTATAACCAGTCTCCTTCGCTGCATATTATTCTCTGCTGGCTACTTTGGCGTCACTTTCGTCAGCATCTGGCTGAGAGGTGGCGTAAAGTCTGCGGCGGATGGTTTTTACTCATCGCCATTTCGACGCTGACGACCTGGCAGCATCATTTTATTGATGTCATCACAGGGCTGGCGGTAGGTATGTTGATTGACTGGATGGTGCCCGTCGACCGTCGTTGGAATTATCAGAAACCTGATCAACGTCGAATCAAAATAGCACTGCCCTATGTCGTAGGCGCGGGCTCGTGCATTGTATTGATGGAGCTAATGATGATGATTCAGTTATGGTGGTCAGTCTGGTTATGTTGGCCAGTATTATCGCTACTCATAATTGGCCGTGGGTACGGTGGGCTTGGCGCGATAACAACAGGGAAAGATAGTCAGGGGAAACTACCGCCCGCCGTTTACTGGCTGACATTGCCCTGCCGCATCGGGATGTGGCTGTCTATGCGTTGGTTTTGTCGTCGCCTGGAGCCGGTGAGCAAAATGACTGCTGGTGTTTATTTAGGGGCGTTTCCACGACATATTCCGGCACAGAATGCGGTTCTGGACGTCACCTTTGAATTCCCTCGCGGACGAGCGACAAAAGATCGACTCTATTTCTGTGTACCGATGCTGGATCTGGTGGTTCCGGAAGAGGGGGAGCTACGACAGGCCGTGGCGATGCTGGAAACATTACGCGAAGAGCAAGGCAGCGTTCTGGTCCATTGCGCATTGGGATTATCGCGCAGTGCGCTGGTAGTGGCGGCATGGCTGTTATGTTACGGACACTGTAAAACCGTTGATGAAGCGATTAGCTTTATTCGAGCCAGACGCTCGCATATTGTGCTTAAGGAAGAGCACAAAGCGATGTTGAAATTATGGGAAAACAGGTAAGTGGATTGAGATGTGGACTGAACTACAGTCCACATCAAGATCGTGTCCGGTTATGCAGCAACAATGCTGTCGATGGCTGCTTTCGCGTCAGACTGCGCTTTCGCTGCCATTTCCGGACCGTATGCGATCCCTTCGGCGAAGACAAAATTCACATCGGTAATGCCGATAAAGCCGAGGAACGTGGACAGATACGGCGTCACCAGGTCCGTTGGTCCATCTTTGTGGATCCCGCCGCGGCTGGTAATAACGATGGCTTTTTTACCCGTTACCAGACCTTCCGGACCGTTCTCGGTATAGCGGAAAGTCACGCCTGCGCGTGCAACCAGGTCAAAATAGTTTTTCAACTGAGTCGAGATATTGAAGTTATACATCGGTGCCGCAATAACGATAACGTCGTGGGCTTTCAGCTCGGCAATCAACTCATCGGAAAGCGCCAGAGCTTCTTGCTGACGAGGAGTCAGCGGCGCATCGCTCGGACGCAGTGCACCAACCAGTTCGCCATCCAGTACCGGAATCGGATTTGCAGCCAGGTCGCGAACGGTGATTTCATCAGCGGAGTGCTTTTCGCGCCATTGTTCAACAAAATAATCGGACAACTGATTAGACTGAGAGTACCCTGCCAGGATGCTGGATTTAAGAACTAATACCTTGCTCATGGTGTTTCCTTATAGATGTTTGAATGGGCGATGCCCCGTTGCTTGTTGACACTTTATTCACAATCCTGCCACAGAGATAGCGCAATAAATCGAAGCCTATGTTCGAATTTATTGAACAACGCATAGAAAGCCGCGATGTGGTACTCTATATCTATCATTTAAAAGAAAATTAATCAGGCAGATTACTGCCCACTAACGTTATGACAGAACAACAAAAATTGACCTTTACGGCCTTGCAGCAGCGGCTGGATTCGCTGATGCTGCGCGACAGACTGCGTTTTTCTCGCCGTCTGCACGGTGTTAAGAAGGTTAAAAATCCTGATGCACAACAGGCCATTTTCCAGGAGATGGCGAAAGAGATTGACCAGGCGGCAGGGAAAGTCCTGCTGCGTGAAGCGGCACGACCGGAAATTACTTATCCTGACAATTTACCGGTTAGTCAGAAAAAACAGGACATTCTCGAAGCGATTCGTGATCACCAGGTGGTGATCGTCGCCGGGGAAACGGGTTCTGGTAAAACGACTCAGTTACCGAAAATCTGTATGGAGCTGGGGCGCGGGATTAAAGGGCTGATCGGCCATACCCAGCCGCGTCGCCTGGCGGCAAGAACGGTGGCGAACCGTATTGCGGAAGAGCTGAAAACGGAGCCGGGCGGTTGCATCGGTTACAAAGTGCGTTTCAGCGATCACGTAAGTGATAACACGATGGTCAAGCTGATGACCGACGGTATCCTGCTGGCGGAGATCCAGCAAGACCGCCTGCTGATGCAGTACGACACCATCATTATTGACGAAGCGCACGAACGCAGCCTGAATATCGATTTTCTGCTCGGCTATTTGAAAGAGTTGCTGCCGCGGCGTCCTGACCTAAAAATCATTATCACTTCCGCGACTATCGACCCGGAACGCTTTTCGCGCCACTTTAATAATGCGCCGATTATCGAAGTCTCCGGTCGGACCTATCCGGTGGAAGTGCGCTATCGACCGATTGTTGAAGAAGCCGATGACACCGAGCGCGATCAGTTGCAGGCGATTTTTGACGCCGTAGACGAACTGAGCCAGGAAAGCCCTGGCGACATTCTGATCTTTATGAGTGGTGAGCGGGAAATTCGCGATACCGCCGATGCGCTGAACAAGCTGAACTTACGCCATACCGAAATCTTGCCGCTTTATGCGCGGCTTTCGAACAGCGAACAGAACCGCGTGTTCCAGTCGCACAGCGGACGGCGCATTGTGCTGGCGACCAACGTCGCGGAAACCTCGCTGACCGTACCGGGGATTAAATACGTCATCGACCCCGGTACAGCGCGTATCAGCCGCTACAGCTATCGCACCAAAGTGCAGCGTTTGCCGATTGAACCCATTTCGCAGGCGTCTGCCAATCAGCGTAAAGGCCGCTGTGGTCGTGTGTCCGAAGGGATCTGTATTCGTCTCTATTCCGAAGACGATTTCCTCTCGCGCCCGGAGTTTACCGATCCGGAGATTCTGCGTACCAACCTGGCCTCGGTTATTTTGCAGATGACCGCGCTGGGGCTGGGCGATATCGCTGCGTTCCCGTTTGTCGAAGCACCGGATAAACGCAATATCCAGGATGGCGTGCGTCTGCTCGAAGAACTGGGCGCGATCACCACGGATGAACAGGCCAGCGCCTATAAACTGACGCCGCTCGGTCGCCAGCTCTCGCAGTTGCCTGTCGACCCACGTCTGGCGCGTATGGTGCTGGAAGCGCAAAAACATGGCTGCGTGCGTGAGGCGATGATTATCACGTCCGCGCTCTCCATTCAGGATCCGCGCGAACGTCCGATGGACAAACAGCAGGCATCGGACGAAAAACATCGTCGCTTCCACGACAAAGAATCCGACTTCCTCGCGTTTGTAAATCTGTGGAATTATCTTGGCGAGCAGCAAAAGGCGCTTTCTTCCAACGCCTTCCGTCGCCTGTGTCGTACCGATTACCTCAACTATCTGCGCGTGCGCGAATGGCAGGATATCTACACCCAGTTGCGTCAGGTGGTGAAAGAACTTGGCATTCCGGTTAACAGCGAACCGGCGGAGTATCGCGAAATTCACATTGCGTTGCTGACGGGTTTACTTTCCCATATCGGCATGAAAGATGCCGATAAACAAGAATATACCGGCGCACGTAACGCGCGTTTCTCCATCTTCCCCGGTTCTGGTTTATTCAAAAAACCGCCGAAATGGGTAATGGTGGCGGAACTGGTAGAAACCAGCCGCCTGTGGGGGCGCATTGCTGCGCGTATCGACCCGGAATGGGTGGAGCCTGTCGCTCAGCATTTGATTAAACGTACCTACAGCGAACCGCACTGGGAACGGGCGCAGGGCGCGGTGATGGCAACGGAAAAAGTCACTGTTTATGGTTTGCCGATTGTTGCCGCGCGCAAGGTCAACTACAGCCAGATCGATCCGGCGTTATGTCGTGAACTCTTTATTCGCCATGCGCTGGTGGAAGGTGACTGGCAGACGCGTCACGCATTCTTCCGTGAAAACCTGAAACTGCGGGCCGAAGTGGAAGAGCTGGAACACAAATCACGTCGCCGCGATATTCTGGTTGATGACGAAACGTTGTTTGAGTTCTACGACCAGCGCATCAGCCACGATGTGATCTCTGCGCGCCACTTCGATAGCTGGTGGAAAAAAGTCAGCCGCGAAACGCCTGATTTGCTCAACTTTGAAAAGAGCATGTTGATCAAAGAGGGCGCAGAAAAAATCAGCAAGCTGGATTACCCGAACTTCTGGCATCAGGGCAATCTCAAGCTGCGTTTGAGCTATCAGTTTGAGCCCGGCGCGGATGCTGACGGTGTGACCGTACATATTCCGCTGCCGTTACTTAACCAGGTTGAGGAAAGCGGGTTTGAATGGCAGATCCCCGGTCTGCGCCGCGAACTGGTGATTGCTCTGATTAAATCGTTGCCGAAACCGGTACGCCGTAATTTTGTACCCGCGCCAAACTATGCCGAAGCGTTTTTAGGCCGCGTCAAACCGCTGGAGTTACCGTTGCTCGACAGCCTTGAGCGCGAGTTACGGCGGATGACCGGCGTTACCGTTGACCGCGAAGACTGGCACTGGGATCAGGTGCCCGATCACCTGAAAATTACCTTCCGCGTGGTGGATGACAAAAACAAGAAGCTAAAAGAAGGGCGCTCGCTACAAGATCTGAAAGATGCGCTGAAAGGCAAAGTGCAGGAAACGCTATCTGCGGTGGCGGATGACGGTATCGAGCAGAGCGGCTTACATATCTGGAGTTTTGGTCAGCTGCCGGAAAGCTACGAACAGAAGCGTGGCAACTACAAAGTGAAGGCGTGGCCGGCGCTGGTGGATGAGCGCGACAGTGTGGCGATCAAACTGTTTGATAACCCGCTGGAGCAAAAGCAGGCAATGTGGAACGGTCTTCGCCGTCTACTGCTGCTGAATATTCCATCGCCAATCAAATATTTACATGAAAAGTTACCGAACAAAGCCAAGCTGGGACTGTACTTTAACCCGTATGGCAAAGTGCTGGAGCTGATCGACGACTGTATCTCCTGCGGTGTGGATAAATTGATCGACGCCAATGGTGGCCCGGTCTGGACGGAAGAAGGCTTTGCTGCGCTGCATGAAAAAGTGCGTGCCGAACTGAACGACACGGTGGTGGATATTGCGAAGCAGGTCGAGCAAATCCTTACGGCAGTGTTCAATATCAACAAACGTCTGAAAGGGCGGGTGGATATGACCATGGCGCTGGGGCTTTCTGACATTAAAGCGCAGATGGGCGGGTTGGTATATCGCGGTTTTGTCACTGGTAACGGCTTCAAACGGCTGGGCGACACGCTGCGATATTTGCAGGCGATTGAAAAACGGCTGGAAAAACTGGCGGTTGATCCACATCGCGACCGTGCGCAGATGCTGAAAGTCGAAAACGTCCAGCAGGCGTGGCAGCAATGGATCAACAAACTGCCGCCCGCACGTCGTGAGGATGAAGACGTGAAAGAGATCCGTTGGATGATAGAAGAGTTGCGCGTTAGTTACTTCGCTCAACAACTTGGTACGCCTTATCCGATTTCAGATAAGCGTATTTTGCAGGCGATGGAGCAGATTAGCGGTTAACCCTGCTATTTGCCTGATAAAGAAAAAACCCGGTAAGCATTTAGCGCCGGGTTTTTTATTAATTCTAAAACGGTAAGGGTAAAAATTCAGGAATTCAGAAAAATACAATTCTCTGCTGCAAGATGAATAATGTTTATCTACAGCATTTCCTTAAAAGATATGTCAGGCTTGCGGAGTGGCGGTTAAGGACATACGATTTCCTCCTTTCAGAGTGCTCCGCTTCTCACTATTATCTCACGCAGTATTCTTAAGGGAACGATAAGGAGGAACCATGAACATTACCCCGTTTCCGACGCTTTCGCCGGCAACTATAGATGCCATAAATGTTATCGGACAGTGGCTGGCGCAGGATGATTTCTCCGGTGAGGTGCCGTATCAGGCCGATTGCGTGATCCTTGCAGGCAATGCGGTTATGCCGACTATCGATGCGGCATGTAAGATTGCTCGCGATCAGCAAATTCCTTTACTGATTAGTGGTGGTATCGGTCACTCGACCACTTTTTTGTATAGCGCCATCGCACAGCATCCGCACTACAACACTGTCCGCACCACTGGCAGAGCAGAAGCGACCATCCTGGCGGATATCGCTCATCAGTTCTGGCATATTCCGCATGAAAAAATCTGGATTGAAGACCAGTCAACAAACTGCGGTGAAAACGCACGCTTTAGCATCGCGCTATTGAATCAGGCCGTAGAACGAGTTCATACGGCTATCGTTGTACAGGACCCCACCATGCAGCGGCGCACGATGGCAACGTTCCGCCGTATGACCGGGGACAATCCCGATGCACCACGCTGGTTAAGTTATCCCGGATTCGTTCCTCAGTTAGGAAATAACGCAGACAGTGTAATCTTTATTAATCAGTTACAAGGATTATGGCCGGTTGAGCGTTATCTCTCACTACTCACTGGCGAGCTGCCGCGTTTACGCGATGATAGCGATGGCTACGGCCCCCGCGGGCGAGATTTTATCGTTCACGTTGATTTTCCGGCAGAAGTCATCCATGCATGGCAAACGCTGAAACACGATGCGGTGCTCATCGAGGCGATGGAAAGTCGCTCGTTACGTTAAAAATTGCCCGTTTGTGAACCACTTGTTTGCAAACGGGCATGACTCCTGACTTTTATTTCTGCCTTTTATTCCTTTTACACTTGTTTTTATGAAGCCCTTCACAGAATTGTCCTTTCACGATGCCGTCTCTCTGATGATTGATGTTAATTAACAATGTATTCACCGAAAACAAACATATAAATCACAGGAGTCGCCCATGTCAGTACCCGTTCAACATCCTATGTATATCGATGGACAGTTTGTTACCTGGCGTGGAGACGCATGGATTGATGTGGTAAACCCTGCTACAGAGGCTGTCATTTCCCGCATACCCGATGGTCAGGCCGAGGATGCCCGTAAGGCAATCGATGCAGCAGAACGTGCACAACCTGAATGGGAAGCGTTGCCTGCTATTGAACGCGCCAGTTGGTTGCGCAAAATCTCCGCCGGGATCCGCGAACGCGCCAGTGAAATCAGTGCGCTGATTGTTGAAGAAGGGGGCAAGATCCAGCAGCTGGCTGAAGTCGAAGTGGCTTTTACTGCCGACTATATCGATTACATGGCGGAGTGGGCACGGCGTTACGAGGGCGAGATTATTCAAAGCGATCGTCCAGGAGAAAATATTCTTTTGTTTAAACGTGCGCTTGGTGTGACTACCGGCATTCTGCCGTGGAACTTCCCGTTCTTCCTCATTGCCCGCAAAATGGCTCCCGCTCTTTTGACCGGTAATACCATCGTCATTAAACCTAGTGAATTTACGCCAAACAATGCGATTGCATTCGCCAAAATCGTCGATGAAATAGGCCTTCCGCGCGGCGTGTTTAACCTTGTACTGGGGCGTGGTGAAACCGTTGGGCAAGAACTGGCGGGTAACCCAAAGGTCGCAATGGTCAGTATGACAGGCAGCGTCTCTGCAGGTGAGAAGATCATGGCGACTGCGGCGAAAAACATCACCAAAGTGTGTCTGGAATTGGGGGGTAAAGCACCAGCTATCGTAATGGACGATGCCGATCTTGAACTGGCAGTCAAAGCCATCGTTGATTCACGCGTCATTAATAGTGGGCAAGTGTGTAACTGTGCAGAACGTGTTTATGTACAGAAAGGCATCTATGATCAGTTCGTCAATCGGCTGGGTGAAGTGATGCAGGCGGTTCAATTTGGTAACCCCGCTGAACGCAACGACATTGCGATGGGGCCGTTGATTAACGCCGCGGCGCTGGAAAGGGTTGAGCAAAAAGTGGCGCGCGCAGTAGAAGAAGGGGCGAGAGTGGCGTTGGGTGGCAAAGCGGTAGAGGGGAAAGGATATTATTATCCGCCGACATTGCTGCTGGATGTTCGCCAGGAAATGTCGATTATGCATGAGGAAACCTTTGGCCCGGTTCTGCCGGTGGTCGCATTTGACACGCTGGAAGAGGCTATCTCAATGGCTAATGACAGTGATTACGGCCTGACCTCATCAATCTATACCCAAAATCTGAACGTCGCGATGAAAGCCATTAAAGGGCTGAAGTTTGGTGAAACTTACATCAACCGTGAAAACTTCGAAGCTATGCAAGGCTTCCACGCCGGATGGCGTAAATCCGGTATTGGCGGCGCAGATGGTAAACATGGCCTGCATGAATATCTGCAGACCCAGGTGGTTTATTTACAGTCTTAATGAGTGAAAGAGGCGGAGGTTTTTTCCTCCGCCTGTGCGCGTCAGAGTTTAGCGAATTTTTCGAGGGTGCGAATAAGCTGTGTGACGAAGCCATATTCGTTATCGTACCAGGCGACCGTTTTCACCAGTTGTAAATCGCCCACGGCGGTAATTTCCGTTTGCGTGGCATCAAACACCGAACCGAAATGGCTGCCAATGATATCGGAAGAGACTATTTCTTCATCGGTATAACCAAATGACTCGTTATTGTTTGTCGCCTTTTTAAGCGCGTTGTTCACCTCTTCGACAGTCACTTTTTTTCCGAGAATAGACACCAGTTCAGTGACCGAACCTGTTTTCACCGGCACGCGTTGCGCATGACCTTTCAGTTTGCCGCTCAGTTCCGGGATCACCAGACCAATGGCTTTTGCCGCCCCCGTAGTGTGGGGAATGATATTTTCTGCCGCTGCGCGTGAAGCACGTAAATCTTTACCACGCGGGCCATCCACCAGTGACTGGGTGCCAGTATAGGCATGAATGGTCGTCATCGTGCCGACTTCTATCCCGAAACGGTCATGCAAGGCTTTGGCCATCGGCGCAAGGCAGTTAGTGGTGCATGACGCCACGGAAACAATGGTATCGTTGCCATCCAGAGTGTCGTCATTAACGTTATAAACGATGGTTTTCATTTCACCGGCAGGAGCGGAAATCAACACCTTCTTCGCACCAGCATCAAGATGCGCCTGCGATTTATCGGCGGAGGTATAAAAGCCAGTACATTCGACAATGATTTCTGCACCTTTTGCTTTCCACGGAATATTTTTAGCCTCTTTTTCGGCATAAACCGCGATACTTTTCCCATCAACGATAAGTGAATCTTCCGTAAAATCAACGCTCCAGGGGAATGGTCCGTAGTTTGAATCATGTTTCAGCAGGTAGGCGAGAATTTTTGGGGAAGTGAGATCATTAATAGCGACAACGTCTATGTTGCTTTTGACTTCAAGTAATCGACGCAACACCAGTCGACCGATACGACCAAAACCGTTAATACCAACTTTACTCATGGTTTTCTCCTGTCAGGAACATTCGGATGAAAATTGATCCTTTCCAGGCTTAGACCAGGATTGTGGGATGGGCAATCTCCATTCTTACAGTGAAACGTAACGTACTGAAAACGGGTGAACAATATTTAATGAAATATTGAGAAAAGCCCGTTATGTTAACGGAAAATTATGTTAAAGCAGGAAATGTTATGGAAAATAAATACTCAAGGTTACAAATCAGCATTCACTGGCTGGTCTTTTTACTGGTTATCGCAGCGTATTGCGCAATGGAGTTTCGTGGTCTCTTCCCACGTAGCGATCGGCCGCTCATCAACATGGTTCATGTTTCCTGTGGTATCTCAATTCTCGTGCTGATGGTGGTTCGTCTTTTGTTAAGGCTGAAATACCCAACCCCGCCGATTATACCTAAGCCAAAACCGATGATGACGGGACTGGCGCATTTGGGACATTTGGTGATTTATCTCCTGTTTATTGCGCTGCCAGTGATTGGTTTGGTGATGATGTATAACCGGGGCAACCCGTGGTTTGCGTTTGGTTTGACGATGCCTTACGCTTCAGAGGCCAATTTCGAACGGGTAGATAGCTTAAAGTCGTGGCATGAAACGCTGGCGAATCTGGGATATTTTGTCATCGGGTTGCACGCTGCGGCTGCACTGGCACACCACTATTTCTGGAAGGACAACACACTTCTACGCATGATGCCGCGTAAACGTTCCTGAAGGATATTTAAAGAAAACGCCTGTACTAAAACCGACCCGTGGTACAGGCGAAGAATACGGGTCTACATCGGAAGCGCCTATTATATTTATTTGTATGACAAATAAAACCATAATCCTTGCCCATACGTCCATATGGCTTATTTTTAATCAACTCACCCGATCTTTGATCTCATCAACGGTACCAAAATAAACCAGCGTATAACGTTCAAATCGAACATAAGATTCGATAAACCATGGAGGTTATATGAAAAAACTGGCACTTATTTTGTTTATGGGAACGCTTGTTTCCTTTTATGCCGATGCCGGGCGCAAACCCTGTTCTGGTTCGAAAGGGGGGATCTCACACTGTACGGCAGGCGGCAAATTTGTCTGTAATGATGGTTCTATTAGTGCATCGAAAAAAACATGCACTAACTGAAGTGTAAAAGGGGTGCCATGAGAAAATGAATCTGCTAGTCAGATGCGCGGGGAAAATCCCCGCGCTTGCCCTTACCTGGACGTGCAGGCCATGAGCGCAGCAACCTCCTTATCACCGTCCCGGAACCGCAGTTCGTAGAGCGTTTGTCGGGTCAGGAGTGTGAATGTCAGAATCGTAATGCAGATAATGAGCAGACACACCACCAGAGGGTTGTGCTTCATAGCCTTTCTCCTTGCCGGATGGCGGGTAAGAGGCTAAGATCTGAATTGCTAGGTTCATTCGTTGGCCTCGGTTGATAGAAATATCGGTCGGGGCCTTCGTCTTTCTGATTCCCGGTTAGCCTGAAAACAGAAAGTCTCAGGCACCCGCAGGCATCCTATGAGGTTTCCTTAGGGACGAAAATAATCACTTCACGAAATTGCGTGCTGTTTTCCAGAATTTTTCGTCATTCGGGTTAGCCCGTTTAATCATTCGTTACTCTCTTCATTCCAATGGCATTAACCTTCTCTGCAATAATTGTTGTAAAAATGTGACGCAAAGAGGCTTTTAGTCGTAAGTAATTACCGTCAAGTGCCGATGACTTTCTATCAGGAGTAAACCTGGACGAGAGACAACGGTAATGAATACAACTCCCTCACAGCGATTAGGTTTTTTGCATCACATCAGGCTGGTTCCGTTATTTGCCTGCATTCTTGGCGGTATCTTAGTTCTATTCGCATTAAGTTCTGCTCTGGCTGGCTATTTCCTCTGGCAGGCCGATCGCGATCAGCGTGATGTTACTGCGGAGATTGAGATTCGGACCGGGTTAGCGAACAGTTCAGATTTTTTGCGTTCAGCCCGGATCAATATGATTCAGGCCGGGGCTGCGAGTCGTATTGCGGAAATGGAAGCAATGAAGCGAAATATTGCGCAAGCCGAATCGGAGATTAAACAGTCGCAGCAAGGTTATCGTGCTTATCAGAATCGACCGGTGAAAACACCTGCTGATGAAGCCCTCGACACTGAATTAAATCAACGCTTTCAGGCTTATATCACGGGTATGCAACCTATGTTGAAATATGCCAAAAATGGCATGTTTGAAGCGATTATCAATCATGAAAGTGAGCAGATCCGACCGCTGGATAATGCTTATACCGATATTTTGAACAAAGCCGTTAAGATACGTAGCACCAGAGCCAACCAACTGGCGGAACTGGCCCATCAGCGCACCCGCCTGGGTGGGATGTTCATGATTGGCGCGTTTGTGCTTGCCCTGGTCATGACGCTGATAACATTTATGGTGCTAAGTCGGATCGTCATTCGTCCACTGCAACATGCCGCACAACGGATTGAAAAAATCGCCAGTGGCGATCTGACGATGAATGATGAACCGGCGGGTCGTAATGAAATCGGTCGCTTAAGTCGTCATTTACAGCAAATGCAGCATTCACTGGGGATGACAGTAGGGACTGTTCGACAGGGCGCGGAAGAGATTTATCGTGGCACCAGCGAAATTTCAGCTGGCAATGCGGACCTGTCATCTCGCACCGAAGAACAAGCGGCGGCTATCGAACAAACTGCCGCCAGCATGGAGCAACTCACTGCGACGGTGAAACAGAATGCGGATAACGCGCATCATGCCAGCAAACTGGCGCAAGAGGCTTCTATTAAAGCCAGCGATGGCGGGCAGACGGTTTCCGGTGTAGTAAAAACGATGGGCGCTATCTCCACGAGTTCGAAGAAAATTTCTGAGATCACCGCCGTCATCAACAGTATTGCTTTCCAGACGAATATTCTGGCACTGAATGCTGCCGTTGAAGCCGCGCGAGCGGGTGAGCAAGGGCGTGGATTTGCCGTTGTCGCCAGCGAAGTACGGACACTCGCAAGCCGCAGCGCCCAAGCGGCAAAAGAAATTGAAGGCTTGATCAGTGAATCAGTCAGGTTAATTGACCTGGGATCGGATGAGGTGGCAACGGCCGGGAAAACCATGAGCACTATTGTTGATGCCGTCGCGAGTGTCACACATATCATGCAGGAAATTGCCGCCGCCTCGGATGAGCAAAGTAGGGGCATAACGCAGGTTAGCCAGGCGATTTCTGAAATGGATAAGGTGACGCAACAGAATGCTTCTCTGGTAGAAGAGGCCTCAGCGGCGGCGGTGTCCCTTGAAGAACAGGCGGCACGATTAACTGAGGCGGTGGACGTATTCCGTCTGAACAAACAATCTGTGTTGGCAGAACCTCGCGGAGCGGGTGAACCAGTTAGTTTCGCTACGGTGTGAAAATGTTAAAGGAGGGATCGACAGATCCCTTCACCTTTCAGAACGGCATTGATTTTCGAATAGCATTAATCATTAACTGGCAACCAGAAGAGAACGTCGCATCTACGCGGGTCAGTATTCCAATCGGTTCGCCTGCACCATGTCCCGGAACAGGCAGGGCCACCAGCGTGGCATGACGCAGGTCGTCTTTTACCGCGCCAGAAGGGACAAACCACACGTAGTCGTATTCAACCGTAAGTTGACGAGATAGCGAAGCAGACAGCGTTTCGATACAACCCGAAGGAATTTTACATCCCTGGCTCTGTACTAATGCATCTGAATGCTGGCGTGGCGCAGTGCCTTCTGGTGATACAACGACCGGCCATTCCAGCACCCGGCTTAGCGTTACGTTCTCCTGAAGTAGCGGGTGATTAGGGCGGACAACCAGCTTCAGCGATTCAAGAAACAGCAGTTCGTAATTAAGCCCGGTCATCAGTTCAGGATCTGACATCCGACCAATGCCGATATCGATTTCCCCGGTTTTCAAACCCGCCAGAATCATAGGGTTACTCATTGTCGCAACTTGCAAGGTCGTTTCTTTTTGTTGCTGATGAAACTGACCTATAACCGAAGGTAATATCCCCAGTGCCGCAGTAGGTAGTGCACCAACCCTGACGACATCATTATTAAGACCTTCTTTACGATGAAGCGACTGTCCGGCAGTGTTGATGGCGTCAAGAACTCTGACTGCATGCGTTAAAAATTGTTCGCCGGGTAAGGTAAGTTGCGCCCCCTGACGACCACGCTCAAACAAGCGAGCGCCCGTCAGCTGCTCCAGTTCATTCAATGTCTTAGAGAGCGCAGGTTGACTCAAATTAAGGGTTTCAGCCGCGCGCCCCAAAGTTCCTTGTTGTGCGACAGCTACGAATGTATGAAGGTGGCGCAAACGGATGCGCTGACTAAACAGACTATTTTTTTCCATAAGCGATGTTAAAAACGAAGCGGTGTCGCTGACAAGTGAAGTTGTTTGATTATGATAACTTGATTGCAAAATATTATTAACAATTAAAGCAATTATGTTACAGCAAAATAGATAATATTGATGTTTTCGCGGCGAGATCACAGTTTGTAAATTCTTCCCGCCAGAGTGAATGCGGTTACCTACACTCCAGATTACTGACCACTGGAGGCAGACAATATGGCGAACAGCATCACGGCGGATGAGATTCGGGAACAGTTTTCGCAGGCAATGTCAGCCATGTACCAGCAAGAAGTTCCGCAGTACGGCACGCTGCTGGAACTGGTAGCTGATGTGAATCTGGCTGTGCTGGAAAACAATCCTCAACTGCACGAAAAAATGGTAAATGCAGACGAGCTGGCGCGACTGAATGTTGAACGTCATGGGGCGATTCGCGTTGGGACTGCACAAGAGCTTGCTACTCTTCGGCGGATGTTTGCCATTATGGGGATGTACCCGGTGAGCTATTACGATCTCTCGCAGGCGGGGGTGCCAGTACATTCGACAGCATTTCGGCCCATTGATGATGCTTCTCTGGCGCGTAATCCCTTCCGCGTTTTTACCTCGTTACTCCGCCTTGAGCTTATCGAGAACGAAATTTTGCGCCAGAAAGCGGCGGAGATTCTACGTCAGCGCGATATCTTCACCCCACGTTGTCGACTACTGTTAGAGGAATATGAGCAGCGGGGCGGTTTTAACGAAACACAGGCACAGGAGTTTGTGCAGGAAGCCCTGGAAACGTTTCGCTGGCACCAGTCAGCAACGGTAGATGAAGAAACCTATCGCGCCTTGCACAACGAACATCGGTTGATTGCTGATGTGGCCTGTTTTCCTGGATGCCATATCAACCATCTGACGCCACGTACGCTGGATATTGACCGGGTGCAGTCGATGATGCCTGAATGCGGAATTGAACCAAAAATTCTGATCGAAGGGCCGCCGCGCCGCGAGGTACCGATTTTACTACGCCAGACCAGCTTTAAAGCACTGGAAGAGACGGTGTTGTTTGCGGGGCAGAAACAGGGCACGCATACTGCGCGCTTTGGTGAAATTGAGCAGCGTGGCGTGGCATTAACGCCGAAAGGGCGACAACTGTATGATGATCTTCTGCGTAACGCTGGAACCGGGCAGGATAATCTCACTCACCAAATGCATTTACAGGAAACCTTCCGCACTTTTCCTGACAGTGAGTTTTTAATGCGTCAGCAAGGGTTGGCATGGTTCCGGTACCGTCTGACGCCTTCGGGTGAGGCGCATCGTCAGGCGATTCATCCTGGAGACGATCCACAGCCCTTAATTGAACGTGGTTGGGTAGTGGCGCAACCCATCACCTATGAAGATTTCTTGCCCGTTAGCGCGGCGGGGATCTTCCAGTCAAATCTGGGTAATGAAACGCAGACACGCAGTCACGGTAATGCCAGTCGCGAAGCATTTGAGCAGGCGTTGGGTTGTCCGGTTTTGGATGAGTTCCAGCTTTACCAGGAAGCGGAAGAACGCAGTAAACGTCGCTGTGGTTTGCTTTAAAATCTGACCATCCGCCTTTGCAAAAATTTGCCTGATTTTACAAACGAATCAGGCTCATCCCATCGACATAAAAAAAATGCCGATTTATGCATATTCTCTCAGTTCAACAATTGGATTATTAATAAATATTGTCTAGAGTGAGCGGTCATAAATAAGCACTTTCTTGCCGCTGAAAACGACCAGCGCGGGACCATTCACAACACCAGAAGGACTCACTTTCAGGTATGGATCGTAGACGATTTATTAAAGGTTCAATGGCTATGGCCGCCGTGTGCGGTACCAGCGGCATTGCTTCTCTTTTTTCTCAGGCGGCATTCGCGGCAGATTCTGATATTGCCGACGGGCAAACCCAGCGTTTTGACTTCTCCATTCTACAGTCAATGGCGCACGACTTAGCGCAAACAGCGTGGCGTGGTGCGCCTCGTCCGTTACCTGACACGCTGGCGACAATGACGCCGCAGGCTTATAACAGTATTCAATACGACGCCGAAAAATCGCTCTGGCATAACGTTGAGAACCGTCAACTGGACGCTCAGTTCTTCCATATGGGAATGGGATTCCGTCGCCGCGTTCGTATGTTTTCTGTAGATCCAGCAACACATCTGGCGCGTGAAATTCACTTTCGCCCGGAGTTGTTCAAATACAACGATGCAGGTGTTGATACCAAACAATTAGAAGGGCAAAGCGATCTCGGCTTTGCCGGTTTTCGCGTGTTTAAAGCCCCCGAACTGGCGCGCCGTGATGTAGTATCATTTCTCGGCGCGAGTTATTTCCGCGCCGTTGATGATACATATCAATACGGTTTGTCGGCCCGCGGCCTGGCGATCGACACTTACACCGACAGTAAAGAAGAGTTCCCCGACTTTACCGCCTTCTGGTTTGATACGGTAAAACCGGGGGCAACTACCTTTACCGTTTATGCGTTGCTCGATAGCGCCAGCATTACTGGTGCCTATAAGTTCACTATCCATTGTGAGAAAAGTCAGGTGATTATGGATGTGGAAAATCACCTGTATGCGCGCAAAGACATTAAACAGCTGGGCATTGCGCCGATGACCAGCATGTTCAGCTGCGGTACTAATGAACGTCGGATGTGCGATACAATTCATCCGCAAATTCATGACTCTGATCGTCTGTCCATGTGGCGGGGCAACGGCGAGTGGATTTGCCGTCCGCTGAATAATCCACAAAAATTGCAGTTCAATGCTTACACCGACAACAACCCGAAAGGGTTTGGTTTATTGCAACTGGATCGTGATTTCTCCCATTATCAGGACATTATGGGCTGGTATAACAAACGCCCAAGTCTGTGGGTGGAGCCGCGTAACAAGTGGGGTAAGGGCACCATCGGCCTGATGGAAATCCCAACAACGGGCGAAACGCTGGATAACATTGTCTGCTTCTGGCAGCCAGAAAAAGCTGTAAAAGCGGGTGATGAGTTTGCATTCCAGTATCGTCTGTACTGGAGTGCGCAACCGCCTGTTCATTGCCCATTAGCGCGCGTTATGGCGACGCGTACCGGCATGGGCGGTTTCCCGGAAGGCTGGGCACCAGGTGAACATTATCCCGAAAAATGGGCGCGTCGTTTTGCCGTCGATTTCGTTGGTGGTGATCTGAAAGCTGCCGCGCCAAAAGGCATTGAGCCGGTGATTACGCTTTCCAGTGGGGAAGCGAAGCAAATCGAAATTCTCTATATTGAACCCATTGATGGTTATCGTATTCAGTTTGACTGGTATCCGACTTCGGACTCCACTGATCCGGTCGATATGCGGATGTATCTGCGTTGTCAGGGGGACGCTATCAGTGAAACATGGCTGTATCAGTATTTCCCGCCAGCGCCGGATAAACGTCAGTATGTTGACGACCGCGTGATGAGTTAATCGTTTTTTCTTCGGCACCTTCTTCGGGAGGTGCCGTCTGGTTAAACACGATCCCGCTCGCATTTTTCCCTAAGTTAAATGAGTAATCTGATGGTGTGTATTTCAGATACACCTTGTCAGCCACTAACAGGGAGTGCGTATGTTTCCAGAATATCGAGATTTAATATCCCGTCTGAAAAACGAAAATCCTCGCTTTATGTCCTTGTTCGATAAACACAATAAACTTGATCATGAAATTGCCAGAAAGGAAGGTTCCGACGGTCGAGGGTACAATGCGGAAGTGGTCCGCATGAAAAAACAAAAGCTACAGTTAAAAGATGAGATGCTCAAAATCCTGCAGCAGGAGAGCGTCAAAGAGGTATAAACTTTCCTAAGCCGCCAGCCAGGCGGCTTTTTTAACAACTGCATGGATTGACTGGAGATAAGATGACTGAAACGATAAAAGTAAGCGAATCACTTGAATTACATGCTGTTGCAGAAAATCACGTCACTCCTCTTTATCAGTTAATCTGTAAAAATAAAACCTGGTTACAGCAGTCGCTAAACTGGCCGCAGTTCGTTCAGAGTGAAGAGGACACGCGAAAAACGGTGCAGGGTAATGTGATGTTGCATCAACGCGGCTATGCCAAAATGTTCATGATTTTCAAAGAAGATGAACTTATCGGCGTTATCTCGTTTAATCGTATTGAACCACTGAATAAAACCGCTGAAATAGGCTACTGGCTGGACGAATCTCATCAGGGGCAGGGGATCATTTCTCAGGCGCTGCAGGCATTGATTCATCATTACGCCCAGTCTGGTGAACTTAGACGCTTCGTGATCAAATGTCGGGTGGACAATCCGCAAAGCAACCAGGTCGCTTTGCGCAATGGTTTTATCCTTGAAGGTTGCCTGAAACAGGCTGAGTTCCTGAATGATGCCTATGATGATGTGAACTTATACGCGCGTATTATCGATTCATAATAACCCTGCCAGCGGCGTTCGCGTAATGCGCTCCTCGCCGTTAATGACTTTTGGACCACGGACATGAACCGTGTCGCCATCAAAGGCTTCAACGACGGCGTGGTCGGTTAACTCCACATGGTTTTCAATTATCACCGCACCTGTAATACGGCTCTCACCTTGTATTACAACGTGCTCGTCGAGCAGAATCGGTCCACCACGTACCACGGCATTTCCGCCAATCAAGACATGATGTTTTAACACACAATTACCTTCCACAATGGCATATTCCGCCACCTGCGAACTGTAATGAATCGTTGGAATGGCATCTTCTTCTATGCCAGCTTTCACCTGCGCGTGACCGTAGACTTTAGCGCAATCGCATAGCCAGACGTTGTTCTCTTCATTACCTTCAATACTGGCAAAATCAAAAACTTCGGCACGATGTTCAATAAAAGCATACCGGATGACGGCATCGCCATAAATTTGTGCCTGGTGGACAATACGCGAGGCGCTAACCCTTGCGCGATCATAAATTTGTAGCAGGAGTTGATGGTCAGGCGTTAAGCCTTGTGCTGCGACGATCATAGAATGTTGATTAATTAAGGCGTGACCAAATATTCTACATTGCCCGCAAACCAGTGAGTCATGAATGGTGACGCTGTCACTTATATATGCACCCTGGCTGATTTCACTATTATCGATCCAGACATTATCCGTTGCGTAAACCTCTCCCCACAGCACGCTGGTGCCGGTGATGCGCGTATTACCGGAAATCACCGCTCCGCCGAACGCAATAGCGTTCTGGTCGTAAATCCAGCAATTTCCTTCCTGTGCTAACACCGTTTCGCGATCGATCCAGCCGCCAGCGGTTCCTGCTATCACATCGTTAAAATCGCTAATGGCGATAATCTGCCGTAATAACACATTTTTTTTAGTGCCATCTTCCTGATAACTAAAGGCTCGCTGTTCTTCACTTAGACGATATTTGCGCATAGCGTTTTCCCACAGGTGACTTACTATAACCGTAGCAAATTCTGCGGCTCTGGCTATGCTCGAGAAAATTCCATAAAATGCATTTCAAATATACTTTATAAATTAAACAAAATGAGTAAGAAGATGCAGAGCGATAAAGTGCTCAATTTGCCGGCAGGCTACTTTGGTATTGTGTTGGGGACGATAGGGATGGGATTTGCCTGGCGCTATGCCAGCCAGGTTTGGCAGGTCAGCCACTGGTTAGGGGATGGGCTGGTGATTCTGGCGATGATCATCTGGGGATTGTTAACTAGCGCATTTATTACCCGACTCATACGCTTTCCGCATAGCGTGCTGGCAGAAGTGCGCCATCCAGTGATGAGCAGTTTTGTGAGTTTGTTTCCGGCAACGACGATGCTGGTGGCGATTGGTTTTGTTCCGTGGTTTCGCCCACTGGCGGTGTGCCTGTTCAGTTTTGGTGTCGTGGTTCAGTTGGCTTATGCCGCCTGGCAAACTGCGGGATTATGGCGCGGATCTCACCCTGAAGAAGCTACCACGCCTGGACTGTATCTGCCGACAGTTGCCAACAACTTTATCAGCGCAATGGCCTGTGGTGCGTTGGGCTACACCGACGCCGGTCTGGTGTTTTTAGGCGCAGGCGTTTTCTCATGGCTAAGCCTTGAACCTGTGATCTTGCAGCGTCTGCGCAGTTCGGGAGAATTACCCACGGCACTGCGGACATCACTCGGCATTCAGCTCGCTCCTGCGCTGGTGGCCTGTAGTGCCTGGTTGAGCGTCAACGGCGGCGAGGGTGATACGCTGGCGAAAATGCTTTTTGGTTATGGACTGCTGCAACTGCTGTTTATGCTACGTCTGATGCCATGGTATCTCTCCCAGCCATTTAATGCTTCATTCTGGAGTTTCTCGTTCGGCGTATCTGCACTGGCAACCACCGGTTTGCATCTGGGGAGTGGCAGCGAAAATGGATTTTTCCATACGCTGGCGGTACCGCTGTTTATCTTTACCAATTTTATTATTGCAATACTGCTCATCCGTACTTTTGCGCTTCTGATGCAGGGAAAATTGTTAGTCAGAACCGAGCGCGCCGTTTTAATGAAAGCAGAGGACAAAGAATGATCATTCGTGACGAAAACTATTTTACTGATAAATATGAATTAACCCGCACACACTCTGAAGTACTGGAAGCGGTGAAAGTGGTTAAACCGGGTAAAACGCTGGATCTGGGCTGTGGCAATGGTCGTAACAGTCTTTACCTGGCAGCCAATGGTTATGATGTTGACGCATGGGATAAAAATGCCATGAGTATCGCCAATGTAGAGCGCATTAAATCCATTGAAAATCTGGATAATTTACACACCCGAGTCGTTGATCTGAATAACCTCACATTTGATAGACAGTACGATTTTATTCTTTCGACTGTGGTACTGATGTTCCTTGAGGCTAAAACCATCCCAGGGCTGATTGCCAATATGCAACGTTGCACTAAACCTGGTGGTTACAACCTGATTGTGGCGGCGATGGATACCGCTGATTATCCATGTACCGTCGGCTTCCCGTTTGCCTTCAAAGAGGGAGAATTACGTCGATATTACGAAGGCTGGGAGAGGGTGAAATACAATGAAGACGTCGGCGAGCTGCACCGCACCGACGCCAACGGTAATCGTATTAAACTGCGTTTCGCCACGATGCTGGCACGTAAAAAATGACCCGCTAAGAATAAGGCGCGTGAAAATTCCCCACGCTGAGATGATTTACTGTTCTTCTTTTCGGTAAGCATATTTTTTATCGAAGGGATGTGAAATTAATCACAGTAGTCGAAGTTTTTTAGCAGCTTAACTTACTGAAATTTAACTACTGATGATTGACTTAGCCCCTTTTTCGGCATTGACTATGTCGTCTGAAAAGGGGCTGAAAAATTTATTTTCACCAACACTTTTTTTGCCACAACACGAAGCGGCGCTTTTTGCTATAACTTAAAAAGTAATATAATCATCTCAGGAAACTATTCATGCGTACCACATCATTTGCGAAAGTTGCAGCTTTATGCGGCTTGTTGGCTCTGTCTGGTTGTGCCTCTAAAATCACCCAGCCAGATAAATATTCTGGTTTTTTAAACAATTACTCTGATTTAAAAGAAACAACCTCAGCAACAGGTAAACCTGTTTTACGTTGGGTAGACCCGAGTTTTGATCAAAGCAAATATGACAGCATCGTCTGGAACCCAATCACTTATTATCCGGTGCCAAAACCTTCTACCCAGGTAGGGCAGAAAGTTCTGGATAAAATTTTGAACTATACCAACACCGAAATGAAAGAAGCGATAGCGCAGCGTAAACCACTGGTTACCACCGCTGGGCCGCGTAGTCTGATTTTCCGTGGGGCCATTACCGGTGTAGATACCAGCAAAGAAGGGCTGCAATTCTATGAAGTGGTTCCTGTTGCATTAGTGGTTGCGGGGACGCAAATGGCTACAGGCCACCGTACCATGGATACTCGCCTCTATTTTGAAGGTGAGCTGATTGATGCAGCGACTAATAAACCGGTTATCAAAGTCGTTCGTCAGGGCGAAGGTAAAGACCTGAATGACGAAAGTACGCCAATGGCTTTCGAAAATATTAAACAAGTTATTGATGACATGGCGACCGATGCCACCATGTTTGACGTTAACAAAAAGTAGTTCCAGACGCGCCATCGTTAGATGGCGCTTTTTATCCGGTGTGCCGTAAAACCCCATCCTTCAGGGCGGGGATATAAGGTGCGGTTTTCCACCTGACCAGGTGTTTGCTGTTGTTCAATGTATTGGCGGATGACGGATATTGGCGCACCTCCGCAGCTACTGGCAAAATAGCCA